>Ga0307291_1000005_pt1 | contig 117330 bp, 103 predicted proteins | sample ER_DNA_148_FD_194474 | JGI IMG/M metagenome (GOLD analysis project Ga0307291, IMG submission 194474) | Bulk soil microbial communities from the East River watershed near Crested Butte, Colorado, United States - ER_DNA_148 | ecosystem: Environmental > Terrestrial > Soil > Floodplain | place...
GGTCGTTGGGCCGATTTCGGGCTTCTATCTCCCGAAATCGGCCCATCGACGGCCGAACGGGAAAGGCGGTCGATGCCCCAGAGGAACGCCGCCAGCGTCTTGCCGGAGCCGGTCGGGGCGCAGATCAGCGTGTTGGCCCCGCTGGAGATCGCCTTCCAGCCGCTTGCCTGTGCCGGCGTCGGCCCCTCGAAGGAGGACTCGAACCAGCGCCTGACCGGGGCGCTGAAGGGCTCCAGCGGATCAGGCTTCGCGCTTGCTTTGCGATCGGCGGCCAACCCACCGATCTTACGCTCAGCGCCTCAGCGGGCGAAGCGGGTGTAGGCGGACCAGGCGGGCTTCGACCTGAAGCCGTCGGCGAAGAGGCCCGAGCCGCCGCAGAAGTTGCAGACCCCTGCCATGTCGGTGATCGAGAACCAGTAGACCCGCTGCAGATGCCATAGGCGCTGCTTGGCGATGAACAGCCTGAAGGCGCCCCTCAGTTCCCTGGCCTGGCCGGCGACGCCTTTGGCGAAGCTGTTGTTCGGCTGCGGGGGTTCGGAGCTCCAGCCGAGCTCGGTGATCCACAACCCCTTGCCGGCGTCGTGGTTGAACTTCAACACGCGACGGACTTCTTCGATCCGCGAGTTGAGGTTCTTCCAACTGCCGGTGTAGGGATGAAGGGCGTATCCCTGGAACTTGGACTTGATCCCGGGGTTGCTCTCGTACATCCCTTCGAGGAAATCGGAGGCGAAGTAGGCCTGCGGCGGCTTCTTGTGGAACGTGGCCTCGATCGGGCGGGCGAAGAGGCCGCCGAGCACGACCTTCGCACCCGGATCGACCGATTTGATCGCATTGCTGGAGAGCTTCACAAGCTTGCCGTATTCGGCCGGGTTGGGCCGTCCGACGAAGTACTTGAAGTTGGGCTCGTTCCAGATCTGCCAGGCGCGGACCGGCCGCGGCGGCAGGTTGGGGTGTTCCGCCCAGAAGACGCCGTTGGGCCCGTAGCGCAGGACGGCCTGCTCGACGAACTGGGTCCAGCCCGAGCGCTGCAAGCCGGTGCGCACCGGCAGGAAGGCCGGGCTGCCGAAGCGTCGATCGACCGGCACGGCCCAGCTCGGCGCCGTGGAGAGGAAGGGGAGGACGTCAATCCGCGCCGCCGCCGCCGCGGCGATGAACGTGTCGGCGTCGGACCAGTTGAACCCCGCGCCCCTGGCCGACTGCACCGAGGCCCAGGAGACCGGGACACGGAGGCTGTCGACCCCGCCCGCCTTGAGCCGCTGGAGCTGTTCGACGCTCGGCATCGCCTGCGGCACCACCCCCCAGAAGTTGGCCGGCACGGCGAAGGCAGCAGGCGCCGCGCCAAGCATGCCGAGGGCGGCGACGGCGATGGCCGCTAGCCAGATACGAACCCGCCGCGGCGGGCAACTCGAGCGCTCATACATCCGGTTAGCTCGCCTCGGGCGAGGATACGGAGGAGCCCGGGGTGCCGGCCGCCTCCGCGTCACGGCGGCGGCGCTGCCGGATCAGCACGTATGCGATCGAGCCGCCGGCGAGCAGCAGGATCGCGATCAGGATCGGCACCAAGGGCGAGGAGCCGCTGCTGTCGGAGCCGGGCGCCGCGCCGGTGACGAGCTCGCCGGACCCAAGGGAGCCTTCGCCACCGCTGCCTTGGCTACCCTGCCTACCAGCGCCGCCACTACCAGCACCGCCATTGAGCTTGGAATTCGCCGACCCACCAGACCCAGCCTTGGAGCCCTTGCCGCCCGAGCTGGCGCCGGCCGGGGAGCCGATGCCGCTGGTCGAGTTGGAGCCGCCTGAAAGGTTCGATTCGCTGGGGGAGTTGCCCCCGGTTACGTTGGTCGGAGCATCGGAATACTGGTAGCCCGCCGAAGAGGCGTTGGCAAGCACCGGAGCGCAGCACATTGCGAGCAGAGCCAGCATTGACAGAGCGAGGATTCGGCCGCCCCGAGCGGGGGCGAGATATCGGTGCGTCCCAAACATGGCGCGCAAGGTTAGAGGAAAGCTCGGCGCTACTTGCGCCGGTCGTCCTGATCCTCGGCCTGGCGCTGGTGGAAGGGGGCTTCGAAGTGGGCGATCGTCATGTCGCCGGCCTCGCCGTCTGGCTCGTGGTGGTCGCCCTGATCCTGGTAGGTGGCGCGTCCCGCGCCGTGCTGGCGCGCCCCTTCCACTGGGCCACGGGGCTGATCCTCGGTCTCTCCCTGCTGTCCGCATTGTCATCCCTCTGGTCGGGCTCAGTGGAGCTGAGCGTGATCGAGGCGGACCGGATCCTGGTCTACCTCGGCTTCTTCATAGCTGCGTTCCTGATCGCCCAAACCGACAAAAGGCGCCAACGTTTCGCTGAAGGCCTGACGCTTTCCGTGACGATCGTCGCACTGCTGGGTTTGACCAGCCGGCTGCTCCCCAACATCCTGGAGGTTGGGGAAATCGTCGGCAGCGGAGCACGCCTCGCCTACCCGCTCGGCTACTGGAACGCAAACGGGACGATGTTCGGGATCGCCGTCGCGCTGCTGCTCTGGACCAGCCGCAACGCCGCCTGGCGGGGCCTGCGCTGGTTCTCCGCCGGGGCGCTGCCGGCGGTCCTGCTGGCGCTCTACTTCACCTACTCGCGCGGCGGCCTGTTGGCTCTGCTCCTCGCCGCCGGCTGCACGATCGTCCTCTCCCGGGATCGCCTCTGGCTGCTGGCGACGCTGGCGGCGGGCGCGATCGGCGCGCTGCCAGCGGTGCTGGCCGTGCAGGCGCGCCGCAGCCTCGCCGACAACCTCGGCAACCAGGCGGCGGTCGACCAGGGGGTGACCGTGCTGCTCATCCTGGTCGGCGGCGTCGCCCTCAGCCTCGCCCTCTTCGCCGCCCTGCGCTGGGCCGAGCGGCGCCAGGGGCGCTTCACGGGCCGCGCCGTGGAGCTCTCGCGAAACCCGTCGCTGCTGCGGGGCATCGCGGCACTGGCCGCGGTCGTCGCGATCGGCGTCGCGATCGCGATCGGCGGCCGCGCCTGGGATCAGTTCTCGAGCTCCGACGTGCAGTTCCCGAACCAGCCCGAGCGGCACTTCTCGCAGTTCAACGGCGCCGGCCGCCACGACTTCTACCGGGTCGCGGTCGACGCCTTCGACGAAAAGCCCCTGCTCGGGATCGGCGCCGGCACCTATCTCTTCGCCTGGGAGAGCCATCGCTCGATCCCCCAGCCGGTGCACGATGCCCACTCGCTCTACCTGGAGGCCTTCGCCGAGCTCGGGGTGGTGGGCGGGCTGCTCGTCCTGGCGCTGGTCGGGACGCTGCTCTGGACGGGATTCCGCGCCTGGCGCTCCGCGCAGCATCCCCAAAGGGAGCGCTACGCGGCCCTCTTCGCCGCCACCTTCGCTTTCGCCGTGGTCGCCGGCCTCGATTGGTTCTGGGAGATACCGGGACTGGGGGCGGTTTTCTTCCTCGCCTCCGGCGTGCTGGTCGCCGCCCGCTGCGCGCAGCTGACCGCCCCGGCGAGCTGGGGCCTCGGCACGGCGGGCGAGGAAAGGCGCTTCGGGCTCGCGGTCGCCGCCCTGGCGATCGCCTGGATCTCGGCGGTGGCCCTGATCGGCCCGCTCCTCGTCGATCGCGAGATCGACGCCAGCCAGAGCGCCGCCGCCAGCGGCGATCTGACCAGCGCCGCCAACCACGCCAAGACGGCGCGCTCGATCGAGCCGTTCGCCGCCTCGCCGTACGTCCAGCTCGGCCTGATCGCCGAGGCCGAAGGCGACTACGCGACCGCCGACCAGCGGCTGACGCAGGCAATCGCCCGCGAGGACCGGAACTGGCAGCTCTACTACCTGCGCTCCAGGGTCGAGGAAGCCGGCGGCGAACCGGCGGCGGCCAGAGCGGACCTGGATCGCGCCCGTGACCTGAACCCACTCGAGAATTGCCTCCGCGGGAAGCCGAGCTGTGGGTGAGGCGAAAATGACCAGCAAGGCGCGGGAGACCGCATCGCGCAAGTCCTCGCCGGCGTCGAAGCCGGGAGCTGAGCCGCGCGGCGGCAGGACCGCCGCCGCGACGCGGCTGGGCTTGACCGGGGCCGAGGGCGCCCGGCGACGCGGCTCGCTGCTGCGCCGGATGCTGGCGACCGGCGACTGGCTGACGCTGGTGGCGACGCTCCTCATCGTCACCGCGGCAAGCCCGCAGACCGACGTCGGGACGCTCTTTTGGGCGGCGATGCTGAGCCCGATCTGGATCCTCGTGCTGAAGCTGCACGGCCTCTACGACAACGACCATCGCCGCATCCGCCACAGCACGCTCGACGAGCTCTCCAGCCTGATCTCGGCGGCGGCGCTCGGCACGCTTGCGCTGGACGGGCTGCTGGCATTGAGCCCGGTCGGCCCGCTCGCCGCCGCCAGCGCGATCGCCGTCGGGGCGGGGGCGCTGCTCGGCAGCTTCGCCTCCCGGGCGACCCTGCGCTTCTTCTGGCACCGCCTGGCCGGCGCGGCGATCGGCATCGTGATCGGACCGGAGGAGGCCGTGGCGCTCGTCGCCCGCCGCGTCGCTACGCACCCCGAGACGCGTCTGCACCTGGTCGGCTACCTGGGGCCCCGGGACGAGAGCCGCGCGGGCGACGCCGGCGGCCTCCCTCGCCTCGGCTCGATCGCGGACGTCTCGCGGGTCGCCCACGAGCACGCTGCCGAGCGGGTGATCGTCACCGAGCAGGAGATGAGCGAGCCCGCCACCGAGCGGCTGATCGAGCAGTGCAAGGCCGCCGGGCTGGCCCTGACCCTTCTCCCCCAGCATTTCGGCCTGCTCGGGCCCGGGATCGAGCTGAACCGGCTCGCCGAGCTGCCGGTGCTCGACTTCCGCTTCTCCGACCCGCCCCGCTCGACCGTCGCGCTGAAGCGGGGGATGGACCTGGCGATCGGCGGTTCGCTGCTCGTCCTCCTCTCTCCCCTGCTCCTCGCCTGCGCCCTGCTGATCCTGATCGACTCCGGGCCGCCGATCCTCTTCCGCCAGCGCCGTGCCGGCAAGGACGGCAAGCCGTTCACGATGCTCAAGTTCCGCACGATGGTGCCGGGCGCCGAGGAGCAGCTGCGCGAGCTGGTCGACCTCGAGAAGCTCGACGAGCCGGCCTTCAAGATCGCCGACGACCCGCGGGTCACCCGGGCCGGCCGCCTGCTGCGCCGCTTCAGCCTCGACGAGCTGCCCCAGTTCGTCAACGTGGTCCGCGGCGACATGTCGCTGGTCGGCCCCAGGCCCGAGGAGGAGGCGGTCGTCGCCCTCTACGACGAGCGTCAGCGGATCCGGCTTGCGGTCAAGCCGGGCATGACCGGCCCGATGCAGGTCTACGGCCGCGCCGACCTCACCTTCGAGGAGCGCCTGGCGATGGAGCGCGACTACCTCGACAACATCTCCGTCGCCGGCGACCTGGCGATCCTGCTGCGAACCCCGGCCGCGATCGGCCGCGGCGAGGGCTCTCACTAGGCTCGGCTCAGCCCGCGGCGGCGACCCGTGCCCAGGGCATGGCCTCGTCCCGAGTCTCCGAGCCGTCGGCGGCAACCGGGTCGAGGATCGAGCCGAGCACGCCGTCGAGCAGGTAGCCGCGCTCGGTCGCCTCCTCGGCGGACCGGGTCACCAGCTGATCTCCGGTCACCGGATGGATGGTGCTGAAGAGCGTGCTGGAGCCCGGCGCGTTCTGGCGGCGCAGGTAGCCCAGGATGACTCCGTCGTCCTCGGCGAGGCGGCGTGCCGTGCCGTGGCGGACCAGATGGCGCAGCCGCGCTCCGGCCCCCCTGGTGCGCATCGGCGCCGACGCCTCGGCGACGAGCGGTTCGGCGATCCAGCGCCCGATCTTGCGCGGATCGCGGCTGGCCCGACCCGGAGTGCAAAGCTCGCTGGCAAGACGGCCGTCAGCGCGAAGCCTGAGGGGAACGAGGTTCGGTGCCGGATGACGGTACAGGTATCCGAGCGCCACGCCCTCGAGCCTCTGCTCCGGAGCATCGGCCCCGTAGCAGTGCTTCCAGCTCCCCTGGTCGATCTGGCGACGAAGCGCGTCGACCGCCCACGGGCCGGTGTGAAGCACGTTGTCGGCACGGGGCAGGATCGGACACGGCTCCAGCCAGCCGAGCCCGGCGACAGGCTCGGAGGCGTAGAGCAGCGGATCGTCGGGGCCCGCCACGAGGATCTCCTGTCCGTTCTCGGGTGTGCGCCTCAGCTCCAGGCCCTCCAGCATGGGCAGCGGCTGCTGCTCGACGTATCCCATGTCGAACTGCCCTTCGGCCAGCGTGTCCTGCTCGTCGCTCAGCTCGAAGCTGTGCTTGGCGTGCACGAGGCGCCGGGTGCCCGGGGCGGGGAACAGGTGCGTGCAGCCGAGTACCCGTTCAAAGCGGTAGCCCGGAAGCGGCGTCATGTCGGCGGTCACCAGCCTCAGTCCGTCCTTCAGATTCAGGTGACGGCACAGCAGCCGGGTCTGCGGCGGTGTCCACGGCTCCGAGTGCTTCCAGCGCCGGACCGTGCCGGGAGTCAGCTCGGGCAGGCTGGGTGCCTGGTGCGCCACCATGTGCCGCATCGCCGCCTCGGGCTCCTCTAGCGAGCGGGGCAGGTTGAGGTCGAGCTCCACTCGCTTCGGCCGCTCGGGGTAGCTCAGCCAGGGCGAGCCGCCGTTCGAGGCCGGCGCAACCCGCCACTGGACCGGCCCGATCACCTGCATCCCCGCGGCCAGATCCGCCAGCGGAGAGCCCTCCATGCCAAGCGGGATCTTGGGCGCTCGGCCCCAGAGCGGCCGCTGGATCGCAACCGCGGCCGGGCTGGCGGCAAGGCGCTCCGCGTCGTCGAGCTGGGAGAAGGCGTGCCGGGGGGAGCCGGGGGCATTGGCCAGGACGACGGTGGACGTTCCAGCATTCGCCACGAAGGCATGGATCAGGCTCTCGACGAAGGAGGGGCTGTCGAGCACCGCGGCCGCCGAGCGCGGCAGGAGGAGGGTCAGGCGGCCCCGCGCGCTGTAGAGCGCTTGCTGCAGCCACTCGATCGGCGCGCCGAGCTCGACATCGAGCGGACGGATGCCCTCGGCGAGCTCCGACCTCGCCAGCACCTCGAAGTCCCTGCAGGTCTGCCGGTCCAGCCCCGCGAGGCCCTCCTCCGACCAGGCACCGTCCTCCTCGTCCAGGAGCGCGAGGGAAAGCGCCGGCGCCCACTCGGCCTTGATCGGGTCGCGGTTGAGGTACAGGTTCGGATGCCGCCGCTCGATCGTCTTGTGGAAGGCATCCGGCCCGTAATCGACGGCGTTGACACGGCTGAAGCCCTGCTTGCGGTAGAGGAAGGTGGGGCCGTCGGCGGGAATGCCCCGCACCCCTCTTTCGACCAGCTGCAGGATCAGGTCCCAGTCCTCATGGCCGACCACGATCTCCTCGGGATAGCTGACGCCCCCATCGCCGAACAGCCGCCGGTCGAACAGGGCCGGGGCGGGACAGTAGTTCTGCTGCATCAGCAGCCATACGTTGAAGGCGGGCGAGACGAGGTAGTCGTCACGGTTGCCGACGTGCTGTGCATGGGGATAGACGAAGCCCACGTCCGGCGGCGCCTGCTCCAGCTGAGCGAGCATGCGCTCCAGGGCGTCGGGAAGCAGCTCGTCGTCGGCGTCGATCGGCAGGAAGTAGCTGGTGTCGAGCCGCGCGAGCGCCAGGTTGCGAGCGGCGCTGGGCCCTCTGTTCTCCGCTTGGCGGAGGACCGTCACCTCGGGGTCCTCGTCGAGGCGGGCGAGGGCCTCGATCGTCTCGCGATCATCGGAGCCGTCGTCGACGACGACGATGCTCGCCGGGCTCAGGGTCTGGGCCTTGATCGAGGCCAGGCAGCCATCGAGGAAGATGCCATGCCGGTAGCAGGGGACGATCACCCCGACCGTGCGCTCGGGCAGCGGATCGCGGCGAAGCCGGAGCGGTGGGGGTGGAGCGGGGGCCGCATGCGGGCCGGGATCGGCCTCGCCGAACAGCTCTTCGTTGCGCCAGCGGCTGGCGGCGGTCTGTTCGCAGAGAAGCCGCTCGTAGAGCTCGCCATGGCGCCGCCCCATCTCCTCCAACGAGAACTTCGCCAGCATGCGCTGGCGAGAGCGCTCGCCCATCTGCCTGCGGCGGTCGTCGTCCGCGAGCAGGGAGACGATCGCATCGGCATAGCGATCGGCGTCGTCGCGGGGCTCGACCAGGACGCCGCTGTCGGCGTCCATGAACTCCAGGTTGCCGGGAAGCCGCGGGGCCACCACCGGAACGCTCATCGCCAGCGACTCGTAGATCACGTAGGGAACGCCCTCGTAGACGCTCGTCATCAGCAGCAGATCGCTGCTGCGGTACCAGCGCGGCATTTCCTGGGAAGGAGGGTGCCAGCGGATGATGTCGGCGACCCCGAGCTCCTCGGCGCGGGCGCGCACCGGCTCCTTCAGATGGCCGTCGCCGACGATGTCGAGGACGAACTCCCCACCTCGGTCACGGGCTCGCGCGAGAACGTCGAGCGTCAGCATGGGGTCCTTCTGCTCGACCAGGCGACCTGGCCAGAGAACCCTCTTGACGCCGTTCCCCCCGAGCTCGAGCGGCTCCACCCGAGCGGGATCGAACTCCTCCTCGCCGTCGACGCCGGAGTGGATCACCTCGATCTTGCTCGGCGGGATGTCATAGCCGGCGATCGTCTCCTTCAGGTGCTCGCTGGTCACGGAGAAGGCGTCGATCAGGTTGCCGTAGCGGCGGGTGACGTAGCGGACGTAACCGGTCTGGTTCGGTTCCTCGGCGTGGACCTGGACGACCACGGCGGGCGGCTCGGGCAGGCAGGTCATGTCGGGAAGGAGGTCGAAGCCCAGCCGCGAGTTCATGATGTGGACGACGCGCACCCCGCGGCTCTCGATGAAGCCGAGGATGAACTCGGGGAACGCACCTCCGGGCATCAGGTCCGGCAGCTCCCAGATCTCCTCCGCGTAGGGCTCGACGTGATGCAGCCAGCGATTGGCCGAGGGCTGGGTCGTGATCAGGGAGGGCGCCCAGCGATTGCGATCGACGTGCTTGAACCAATCGATCGTTCCCTTGTCGGAGCCACCCAGGTCGAGCCACGGGGCGATGTAGAGGATCGGAATCGGTACGCCGTTCACAGGGGGCAATATATGGGGCCGATGGGATCCCTCCGGGCCTCTCTCGATGACCGCCGCCGATTGGTCGACGCCGAATCGGCGGTGTTCCTCGTCGGCGGCTACGACGGCTCCGGAAACTACGGCGACGTGCTGCAGCTGGCCACCGCGATTCAGACGGTGGGTCAGCTCCCCGGCGCTCCGCTCCCCGTGCCGATCGTCGAGTGCGAGATGCGCCCGCATCACAACGAGCTGACGCGGCGGAGGGTCGAGAGCTTCGCGGCGGCGGTCTTCCTGTTCTTCGGGGACGGCCCAGATGCCGACGACAGCGATCTCGCGGAGCTCCGCCAGGGGGACGGACCGGCGAGATCCATGCTCTACGTCTACGGCGGCGGGCATCTGAACGGGTGGTGGGGAGCCCGCAAGGTCGCTCATGCAACGGCGGCCGAACGGCTGGTCGGGGATCGCCAGCTACCGCTGGTGGCCTCAGGCCTTCAGGTCGACGAGGGGGCGATCAGGGCAGACGGCCCGGCTCACGAGCTGCTCTCCCGCGCTTCGTGGATCGGTGTCCGGGACAGCCATTCTAGGCAGTACCTGCGCAAGCACATCCCCAATGCGGACGGCCGCCTCGAGCTCGCCGGCGATGACGCCGTGCCCTTCCTGAAACGGCAGCCGGCGGCGGCCCGAGCGGCAATCAATCTGCACGTGAACGACGGTGTGTGGGTCAGCGAGGATTCCGAGGAGACGCTACGCGCCGTCACCGGGCTCGTCGGCGAGCTTGGGGCGGCCGATGGTTCATTCGAGCTGCAGCCGGTGATCGCCTACGAGGATCCGCGCGTCTCGGAGCGCCGCCTCGTTTCGGAGCTGCTCCAACAGAACGGCCGCAAGCTCGGCAAGGCCGGTTTGAACCTCGCCGAGCCCGTGGACGTCCTCGACGACGCGATCGGCAATGGCCTCGCGCGGTTTGGGGCGGCTCGACTCACGGTGAGCTGCTCCTACCACGTGGCGCTCACGTCGCTGCTCGCCGGAATACCCACCGTCCTGTTCGCGGAGAACGAGTACTACGAGCAGAAGGCAGCCGGTTTGCGCGACCTCTTCCAGCTAGACGAGCGACTGATCGGCGTTCGGAGCGGTGAGGCCGACGCCTCGGCGGCCATCGAGGCGCTGGTCGACGGGCAGGCTCGCACCGCCCTCGTCGAACATCTGCGGACACGGTCTCGGCACATCGTCGAGCGCTTCGAGCGCGGCCGCGCGGCCCTCTCGGCAGCGCTGGCGGACGGTCTGCGGAGATCCGCGCTCGAGGCCGAGCTCGAAGCGATCCGGTCAAGGGTCGAGACGGACGAGCAGCATTCGGAGGCCAGCGCAGAGCCTGCCGCTCCCATGGTGATCCCGAGCGAGCTGGTTGACGCGATCGGCAGCGTCAGGGCCCTCGCCGAAGACGGGCTGGCGCGAGCGGACCACGCGCTTGCAGTGGCGGCGGACATCTCCCTGCCCACAAGGATGCTCGCCTTCATGTCGTGGCTGGAGCTTCAACCCCCATCCACTGGACCACTGGTCTCGGTGATTCTCGCAACCCGGAACCGTCCCAACCTGCTCACTCGCGCCATCGAGTCGGTCCTCGCACAGCGCTACGAATGCTGGGAGCTGGTGATCATCGACGACGGCAGCGACCCTCGCACCCGTGAGGTCGCCGTAGCCGTCGAAGATCAGCGTCTGCATATCGTCGAAGGTCCGCGGCGAGGCCTGGGGGCGGCCAGGAATGCCGGTTTGGATCGAGCCGGGGGCGAGATCGTCTGCTACCTGGATGACGACAACGTCATGCATCCCGCCTGGCTGCAGGCGGCGGCCCATGTCTTCGCGGAAAGGAAGGACGTCGACGTCGCCTATGGGGTCGCGGTCGCCGAACATCGGATTCCCGATGACCCCAGCCCATATGGCTGGTGGCCGTCCTTCTGGCAGCTTCCCTGGGCACGCGAGACGCTGGAACGCGAGAACGTCGCCGACGCGGGTGCGCTGGCCCATCGCCGTGGCCTCGAGCAGGCGCGCTTTGACGAGGCGCTCCGCACCGGAGAGGACTGGGACTTGATGTTTCGCCTGACGACAGATCGGGAAGCCCTTGCGATTCCGGCGCTCTCCCATGCGTATGCGATGAAAGGCGCCGATCGGATGTCGAAGGATCGGGCCCATCGTGCCGGCCTGGAAGAGATCGCCCGCAAGCACTCGAGCGAATGACGCTCGGGCCGCTCAGGTCCGGCCGGCAATCCTGACGCCGATGGCAACGAGTCCAAACGCCGCACCTGCCGCAAAGAGATTGATGGGCGGTATCGAGTAGCGGATGTCGTAAGACGATAAGACAGGCGGAATGACGAGCAGCGTCATTCCGCTCAACAGGAACAGGGACGCGCCGGCGCGTTCGACAGGCCGACCGGCGAAGCAACCGATAACACAAAGAACGACGAGCAGGAGCAGGAGCCGCCCGTCTACCCTGATCAGCGATTGATAGGCCCCGAAAACAGCCCGGGAAGCCGGGCTCGCGGTGCCGTCCCCCACTCCGTTGTACGCCTCCTCATATTGGCCCGCCAACTCTCGTAGCGTTAGCGCGCCGGCGCTTGGCGCGGTGCTGGAAAATGACATTTCGTCTTCGCCCGTACCACTGTCAGGTCGCGGGTCTCCCGCATCTGGAACGAAAAATCGAACGAAATCCCGCCCGACCGCCAGCGCATAGTCAAGCGGCTGGTGAATGATCGCTGCTCGTGCAAAACGCGAGAGCATCGCTTGCTCAGCGGCATTATGAATGTCGAAATCGAATTTTGCCCGAAGGGGGCTTTTCGGATTCCAGGCCCAATAAAACGGGCCGCGTCTTTCATCCGGGGGAGTGTTCACACACAGCCGCCGGGTTCCCTCTGGCGGCGTGAACTTGCTGCAATCCGCAAACTGGGCTACACGGCTATACAGGGAGAGCCCTCCGTTCTCGGTCATCCCGCTGTAACCACCTGAGATGGGCTTGGCGACAACAAAATAAGCTCCGATAACCACAGCGGCCGGCAACAGGAGATATGCCGCATGCTTGAGTCGCTCCCATGGTCGGCCCGGAAGTGCAAGGCCCACCCATATAGCCAGTACGACCGGTAAGAGATCGGAAATGCTGCGGACGATGGCTGAACACGCGAGGGCCGCCCCCGCCGCAGCAAGCCACCACTTCGCCTGCTCCGCCCTGATCGAGCGCGCGAGCAGGTACATCGCGAGTGATAGGACGGGGATCCAAAGCGCCTCCGTGAGAATCCCGTGCTCGAGAAAGAGCTCATCACCGGAGAAAATGACGACGACGGCTGGGAGGAGTGCCGCCCAGCGCGGTGCGCCCACGGCGCGGACGGCGGCGTACAGCAATCCGGCCGAGGCAAGGCCGAGCAGGTGCTGAATCGTGGTCGTAAATGGCAGCCAGGAATCGACATGCCGCAGTACGGCAAGGAATGCCGGATAGCCGGCTGGCATGGCGTTATCCCCGAAGAGACCGCTGACTTCAGCGATGCCAAGGCGCATGTATCGAGTGGAATCCCCCCCGTAGTAGTTAAAGACGGTGGGGGTGTAGAACACCATCAAGCATATTCTCAGGAGCAGGCCAAGCCCGAGGAGCAACCAGAGCACCCACCACGCGTTGGGGCGCCATCTCTCATATAGGCCATGGACATGCCCAGAAGCTCTTCTCATCCGGAGCCTCACCCCCGCACCGGTGTTAGATCTATACACCGCTACTTCCAGTGGCCGGACGCTTCTCGCAAGAACAGCTCGTACTCACGAATGTAGTCGTCTGGGTCATAAGGATGAGAGGCCAGCACGAGGAGAACCGCGTCGGCGTCATACCTGTACTCGCTGGCCCATACCCTTGGTGGTACGTAAAGGCCGAGGGTCGGCTCGTCGAGCAGGACTTCGGCACGCCGTTCGCCGTCGTCAACCGCCACGTTCACTTGACCGGATACGCAGATCAGGAACTGGTGACAGATCCGATGCGCGTGCTCTCCCCTGACCTCCCGGCTAGGCACGTCGTAGACGAGGAACCAGCGCTGCGGAGTGAATGGAATGCCATCGCTCGGCAGCTCGCCGGCGGTTAGACGACCCCGGAGGTCGGAGAACTCAGCGAACCGCTCGAGATGCACGCCCTCGACCCCTAACGTTTCTCTGCCGGGCTCGCGGCCGGCGTTGACCATCGAGGCAGTCGAGGAGGAGTCCGAATCCGCATAGCCGTGGATGCGTGCCGGATTGCCGCTGACGATCGCGTTTGGAGGAACCGGGCGGGTGACCACCGCGCCAGCGCCGACCATCGCGCCCCGGCCCACCTCGATGCCCGGCAAGATGGTCGCGTTGGCGCCGATCGAGGCGCCGCTCCTGACCACCGTCTTCGGGTACTCCTCCACCCAGACCCTGCTGCGCGGGAAGCGGTCGTTGGTGAAGGTTGCATTCGGCCCGACGAAGACGTCGTCTTCCAGCTCGACGCCCTCCCAGAGCTGCACCCCCGACTTGATCGTCACCCGGTCCCCGACGGTCACGCCATTCTCGACGAAGACGCCGTCGCAGATGTTGCAGTCGGCGCCGATTCGCGCCTCAGGCAGGACGTGGGCAAACGCCCAGATGCGGGTGCCGGCACCGACCTGAGTGGACTCGCAGATCCCCTTCTCATGCACGAAAACGTCATTCATCGGACTCTCCAGACCGGAACTCCACCACATCGCGCACGATGGCGCCGGGGCGTCCCTTCACGGTGTCGTACGCACGCCAAACATAGGAGCCGATGATGCCGAGCCCGATCATGTTGAAGCTGCCGAAGAAGACGATCGCCAGGATCGTGGCGGTGTAGCCGGGGACGGAAACCGCGCCCGCGGCGCGGGCGATCAGCACCGAGGCGCCAACCAGCACGCCGATCGTCAACCCCAGCAGGCCGACGAGCCAGAGCATCCTCACGGGGAGGTCCGTGAAGGCGAAGACGCTGTCGGACAGGTAGCGCAGCTTGCGGCGAAACGTCCAGCCGCTCTCGCCGGGTGACTGGCGCCGGTCGTAGGGAACCAGCTGGCGGCGGAAGCCCACCCAGAAGAGCTGTCCGATCAGCGAGGTGTGCACATGCTCCAGCGAGCAGATCACGTCTCGCACCGCCGCGGTGCAGGCGAACATGTCGGCCCCGCCGGCCGGTATCTCGCTCATGACGAAGCGCCGGTAGAGGAGCCAGTAGAGCTTCGAGAACGCATCCCCCTGATCGCTGCGGCTCGCACGCTCTCCGGCCACGACGTCGACCCCCCCGGCCTGCAGCCGGGTGAGGAACTCGATCGCGAGCTCGGGCGGCTCCTGGAGATCGGCCGCCATGACGGCGATGAACTCACCGCGGGCGAGGCTCATGCCGGTGCGGATGGCGGCGAAGGAGCCGAAGTTGCGCGAGTGCTCGACGATCCTCGCTTCGAGGTCCTTGCTTTCCAACTGCTCCAGCAGCCGCCGGTGGGAGTCATCGGGGCTGCCGTCGACGACGAAGATCGCCTCGAGGCCTCCCTCGGTGCGAGCCCGGATCCCCTCCACCGCCTCGATCAGGGGGGCGATCGTGGCGCTGTTCCCGTAGACGGGGATCACGAGTGAGTTGCGGGGATCGCTCATGGCGCGGCCTCCAGGCAGGCATCGATCACGAAGCCCACTTCCTCATCGGTGAGGTACGGATGGATGGGCAGGGACAGCTCCCTTTCCGAGACCCGTTTCGCGATCGCAAGAGGACCGCTCACCGAGCCGGCCCCCTTCGCGGCCGCCTGATCGGGACAGAGGAAGGGATAGTGGCGGCCGACGCCGACGCCGCGCTCGCGGATGCCGGCGGCGACCTCGCTGGGCTCGCCGCGAATGACCTCGACCGGGAAGAGGTGGTGCGCGGAGCGGCCGCCCCCCGCCTCGACCGGCCTAAGGCCGCTTCCGGCCAAGCCTCGTGAATAGCGAGCGGCGATCTCCCGGCGCCGCGAGAGCCAGTCATCGAGGCGAGGCAGCATCGCCGAGCGCAGGATCGCGGCGTGCAGCTCGTCGAGCCGGCTGTTGAGTCCCAGCTCGGCGTGCTCGTAGCGCCCCCGCTGTCCGTAGTCGCGGAGCATTCGCGCTTTGGCGGCCAGGCTCTCCTCATCGGTCAGGACAACGCCCCCATCACCCATCGCGCCCAGGTTCTTCGTCGGATACAGGCTGAGCCCGGCGGCGATCCCCGCCTTCGCCGTAGGGCGGCCTTCGCGCTCGGCGCCGGCGGCCTGCGCGCAGTCCTCGATCACGACGACGCCATGCTCCCGGGCGAGCCGTTCGAGGCCCTCCGGGTCGAGCGGATGGCCGTAGAGATGGACCGGCAGCAGCGCCCGGATGCCCGGATCCTCGCGCAGAACCTCCTCCGCCCTGGAAAGGTCGAGCCCACCGGATTCCTCGATATCGCACCAAACCGGCTGGGCGCCGGTGCGGAGCACGGCGAGCGTCGTCGCAAAGGCGGTCAGCGGGGTCGTGAGCACCCGGTCGCCGGCCTCGATGCCCGCGCTGCGCAGCGCTATCTCGAGGGCGTCGAGCCCACTGGCCACTCCCACGGCATGTGAGACGCCCCACCAGGCGGCGAGCTCCCGCTCGAACGCCTCGACCTCCTCGCCGAGGACAAGCCAGCCGCTTCGACCGACACGATCCACCGCCGCCAGGGCGTCGTCGCGGAGATCCTCCCACTGTCGTGTGAAGTCATTGGCAGCGACCTTCAACGAATGGGCTCCGGCGCCAGCATTGAACACCGAGGCACCCTAACGGCTGGTCGAGCGGCGTCGGGACCGCCCACCTAGGATGGCCCCGTGGACGACGGAGCCGAGCCGATCGACCTCGAGGTGATCGTGGTCAGCCACGGCGCCGAAGAGCTGCTGCGGCGCTGCCTGCGTTCGTTGCAGGAGCACCCGGCCAGCGGCAAGACGCTAATCACCGTCGTCGACAGCGGAAGTCCCGACGCCACTCCCGACATGGTCGAGCGGGAGTTCCCGTGGGTCCGCCTGCTCCGCCGCCCGAACATCGGCTTCTCGGCCGCCAACAACCTCGCTCTCCGCGACTGCACCGCGGGCGCGGTCCTGCTGCTGAATCCCGACACGGAGGTTTACGCCGGCACGCTCGACGCTGGCCTGCGGAGGCTCTGGTCGCCCGAGCGGATCGGGATGGTCGGCGTGAAGCTTGTAACCGAGTCCGGCGAGCTCGACCACGCCTGCAAACGCTCCTTCCCGACGCCCTTGAGCGCCCTGGCCCACTTCACCGGCGTGGGCCGCTCCGACGACGCTTCCGGTGCGCTCAGCCAGTACCGGGCGACTCAGCTGGCCGAGGACGAGCCTGGAGAGGTCGACGCGGTCAACGGCGCCTTCATGCTCTGCCGCATGGAAGCCGTCCGCGAGGTCGGCCTGCTCGACGAGGGCTACTGGCTCTACATGGAGGACCTCGACTGGTGCCACCGCTTCTGGGACGCCGGCTGGAAGGTCTTCTACGAGCCGGCCGGCGTGGCGCTTCACGTCAAGGGAGGATCAAGCGGCGCCCGCCGCGCTCCTCGCCAGGAAGTCGCCTTTCATCGGGGCATGGCCCGCTTCTACCGCCGCTTCGACGCGCCGCGTCACAACCCGCTCGTCAATGCTGTTGTGTACGCGGGAATCGCAGCCAAATTGATCACCAGCTTGTCAATCACGACGATGAAGGGTCGCTGAAGTACCCACATCGGGATGTAGTGTGTCAACTGTGCGGAGGATTCTTGGCGCAGGCCTGATGTCGACGCTCTTGATGGTTGGACTCAGCGTCTCTGCGGACGCCGGTACTCAACGCTATGTATCGACCTGCACTTTATCGAGCTCCCTTTCGGCGGAATGTCCTGGGCGTATCGAATTCGACCTCCATGCAAGGGTTTCTCCGGAGAAACGGCCGGCACATGGGCTGACGCCGGTCGCCGCCCAGGTACATGGAACGATCGCCAACGAAGGCGGCGGCCATCCGCCAGCCCTGAGAGAAGCGATCGTCGACGTCCCCGAGGGTGTCGCCATCGATACGGATCGCCTACCCACCTGCCGCCTGCGCCAGCTTCGAACGGTCGAGATTCGCGCCGCGCGTCGCCTGTGCCGGAGCGCGATCGTCGGCAGGGGTGTGGCCCATGTGGGATTCGGATCCTCGGAAGCGGTCGTCGGGTCTCCACTCACTCTCTTCAACGGCGGCACCTCCTATGGCGAGACGAGGCTGCTCATCCAGGGCTCGATCGCGACGCCGGCTCCGACCCCGGTCGTCGCGGTCGCGAAGATCTCGCGAAAACGTCAAAGCCTGCACGCGGTTCTGAGGATTCCGCCGATCCTCGAAGGCGACGGCTCGCTGCTCGACTTCAGCTTCACGATCGACCGCCGCTTCATGGCCGGGCGAGTGGAACACAGTTACCTCGCCGCTTACTGCAGCGATGACGCTCTTCTGGTGAACCTTCCGTCGGTCACCTTCCGCAACGAAACGCACATCCCGGGCCAGGCCGGCACGACGGTGATCAAGGGCGGCTTACACCTCCCCTGCACTCCCAGCGGCTAGCGCCGACCCGCCCAATCGCGAGGCGCTGGCTACGAATCACAATCCAAGGCCGCCCACCCCTCGCTCATCCCAGCCGAGGTGGTGGGCGAGCTCGTGACGCAAGGTCTGCTCGACCTGGCGGGCGAGCAGCTCGCGGTCGTGCCCGAAGTCGCGTTCCAACGTGTCGCGGTAGATGACGATGCGGTCCTCGTAGCTTTCCCGTGCGACCCCATCCCCGAAGTAGTGCCCGTAAGCATGCGCCTCAGTCCCAAGGTGGGAGACGACGACGGCGACTTTCGCAAGCACGGCTTGGAATTCGCCGGGCAACCGGTCGATTGCGTCGACAACCAGCAACTCGAACTCGTCGAGCTCAGGATTGTCGGGCATGCTTCAAACGGTAGCGCCGGGCTCCGCCGGCGAGCCATCCTCGCCACCCCATGCCGCACATGAGTTGGGGTCAGAACGGAAGAGAGTCGGCGACTTGGGCGAGCCTCGGGGCCTGCTTGTCGCGCTCGCTCAGCAGCGGATCCTCGACTGGCCACTCGACCCCGACCTCAGGGTCGTCCCACGCTATGCCCGACTCGGTCGCCGGGTCGTAGGTGCTGGAGAGCTGGTAGGTGACGTCGGCTTCGTCGCTGAGGACGGCGAAGCCGTGGCCGAAGCCGACCGGGACGTAGAGCTGACGATGGCTCTCGTCGTCCAGCTCGTGTCCCTCCCACTGGCCGAAGCTGGGCGAGTCGCGGCGCAGGTCGACGGCGACGTCGAAGATCCGGCCGCGCGGGCAGCGGACCAGCTTCGCCTGCCCGGGCGTGGTCTGGAAGTGGATGCCGCGCAGCGTGCCCCTTCCGGAGCGCGAGTGGTTCTGCTGGACGAACTCGGCGTCGACTCCCAGCTCCGCCCAGGTGTCCCGGCGGTAGGTCTCGACCATGAAGCCGCGGGCATCGCCGTGCACCTCGGGCTCGATCAGGACGACGCCGTCGAGCTTCGTCTCCCGCCGCCGCGGCATCAGCTCAGCGCTTTGCCGTACTGCTTCTCGTAGTACTCGCGGTACTCACCGGAGCGAATCGGTCCCCACCACTCCTCGTTGTCGCGGTACCACCGCACGGTGCGCTCCAGGCCCTCCGCGAAGTGCACCTGTGCCTCCCAACCGAGCTCGCCGCGGAGCTTCTCCGAGGAGAGCGAGTAGCGGCGGTCATGGCCGGGGCGGTCGGTGACGTACTCGATCTGCGACTGGTCGGCACCGGTCAGCTCGATCACCCGCTTCACCACCTCGATGTTCTCGCACTCGTCAGGCCCGCCGACGTTGTAGGCCTCTCCCGCGCGTCCCTTCGTCAGCACCGCATGGATGCCGCGGCAGAAGTCCTCGACGTAGAGCCAGTTGCGGATCTGGCGCCCGTCGCCGTAGACGGGCAGCGGGTCGCCGTGCAGTGCGTTCAGCACCATCAGCGGGATCAGCTTCTCGGGATACTGGCGCGGGCCGTAGTTGTTGGATCCCCGCACGATCGAGGCATCGATCCCGTAGGTGTGGAAGTGCGCGGAGACGAGCAGGTCGCCGGCCGCCTTCGTCGCCGAGTAGGGCGAGGACGGGTCGAGTGGCGAGGTCTCGGTGAACGAGCCGGACTCGATCGAGCCGTAGACCTCGTCGGTCGAGACCTGCAGGTAGCGCTCGATCCCGAGCCCGCGAGCGGCGTCGAGGAGGGTGCCGGTTCCGATCACGTGGGTGCGGGCGAAGGCGTCCTGGTCGTCGATCGAGCGGTCGACGTGGGACTCGGCGGCGAAGTTGACGACGGCGTCGCAGCCCTCCATCGCCTCCCGAACGATCGCCGAATCCTCGATCCCGCCGACGACGAGCTCGGTCCCCTCGGGCAGGTTCTCGCGGCGGCCCGCGTAGGTCAGCTTGTCCAGCACGCGAACGTCGTGCTCGTCCCCGATCAGGCGGACGTAGGTCGAGCCGATGAAGCCGGCGGCGCCGGTTACCAGGACCCTCATGCGGTCGCCTCGGTCTCGGCGCGGCGCTGGGAGAGGTATGCGCCGAGGCCGTCCTGCCAGGAGGGCAGCGCGATCGCGTGCTCCCGCTGGCTCGCCAGCGCCGAATAGGGCGGGCGGGGGGCCGGGCGGCCGAGCATCTCCGTCGTCGCCGACATCACCTTGCACTCGACCTTTGCCTGATCGAAGATCTCACGGGCGAACTCATACCAGGAGCAGGCGCCGGCGGCAGCCATGTGGTGGATGCCGTACTCGACCCCCTCGATCAGGCGCACGATGCCGTAGGCGAGATGCCAGGTGTAGGTCGGCGAGCCGACCTGGTCGCGCACGACGAGAACCTCGCCGTGGTCGGCGGCGAGGCGCAGCATCGTCTCGACGAAGTTGGGCCCGCCGATGCCGAACAGCCAAGCCGAGCGGACGACGAAGTGGCGCTTGTTGGCGGCCCGGGTGGCCTCCTCGCCCGCGAGCTTGCTGCGACCGTAGGCGGAGAGCGGGCCCGTCTGGTCGGTCTCGACGTAGGGCGTCCCCTTGCCGCCGTCGAAGACGTAGTCGCTGGAGACGTAGACGACAGAGGCGCCAACCGCGGCGGCCGCCGCGGCGACGTTGCCCGCGCCGGCGCCGTTGACGACGGTCGCCTCGTCCTCGTGCTGCTCGGCGCCGTCGACGTCGGTCCAGGCTGCGCAATGGATCACCACGTCGGGTCGCTCGGCCTCGACCTTGGCGGCCACCGCGGCCTCATCGACGACGTCGAGCTCGGCATGGCCGAAGCCGATGACCTGGTGGCCGGCGTTGCCGGCGGCGAGCATGACGTCGCGGCCGAGCATCCCGGCGGCCCCGGTGACCAGCAGCTTCATCCGGGCCCGAGGATCTTGTTCGTCAGGGGCTGCAAGGTCGAACAGGCTAGTCGCTCAGGGCCGGCGAGCGGCGGCGCCTCATCCCACCACCCCGCGGCGTCGGCTCAGGCGATGAAGGACCAGAGCGAGAAAAGACCGGTGAAGATCGCCATGCCGCTGGCGAACAGCGCGACGACCGTCGTGGTGGCCTCGCGGCGCTCGCAGACGATAGCCAGCCATAGGAAGATCGGAAAGAGGACTGCGATGAAGCGCGAGGACGAGAGGAGCGGGTTTTCGTACGGCTGGGAAACGAGGATCGGCACGAGCGACACCAGAACCCAGGTGCCATAGGCGACTGGGAGCCGCCGCAGGGCGCCTATGCCGCCGGCCACCGCCAGCGCGACGAAGCCGACCTGCGCGACGTCCAGGTGGTCGTACGTCACTTCCCGGTATGGCCCCGACACCATCCGGGCGAGGCTTCTCCCCGCCTCGTGCAGACCTGCCCAGATGCCGCTCAGGGGATCCACCGTATGGCGGCCGAACAGCGCCTGTGCGTGCTGCCACGCCATCGCATCGCCCAGCGCGAAGTGCAGGTACACGCTGAAGGCGACGAGCCCGAGCGGCGCGAGGAGGAGCCAGCCCGCCTCCGGCCTCAGGGGATGGCGTGGTCGGAGCCCTCGAGACGGAGCCGGCTCGCGGTCGGCTCGCGGTCCGTAGAGGTAGAGCAGCGCGACCGGGACGAAGAGCAGCAACCCGGGCGCGCGGCTCGCCGATGCCAGAGCCAGAACGCCGCCGGCGACGGCCCAGCGGCCCATCCGCGCCGCAAGGAAGGCGCTGACCGCGAGCAGCAGGAACAGCGACTCGCTGTAGGGAATCCCGTAGAAGAGCGCGGTCGGGAAGAAGGCAAGGAGAAGCAGCGCGGGGCGGGCGTAGCGCTCGCCGATTTCGATCACCGTCAGCCGGTGCAGCAACACGAGCGCGGCAAAGAAGCAGCTGAGCGAGACGACGTAGGCGACGATCAGGACCAAGCCAGGGCTCGAGCCGAAGCCGCTCAGGACGTGGACGACCCCCGGGTAGAGAGGAAAGAAGGCGGGCTCCTCCCCGGTCGGCGGAAGGCCGGGGTGCACATAGCCTTGAAAGGCAATTGCCAGATAGTGCTGGGCATCCCACTTCGCGAGCGGTGAGAGCACGAGTTCGAGCAGGCCAGTCGCCGGCCAATCGCCGAAAGGGTGGGAGAGAACGGCGGATTCCCGCGGTTCGTTTGGAGCGATGGGGGCGATGGACACCCACATCGCCACACCGAAGACCGCCAGCCGGCTGGGCCAGAACGCGGCCCAAGCGGCTCGCGCGCTTTGCCGCCATTCCGCGGCGCCGAATCTCGCGGATCCCAGCACCGGGCGCAGGCTATTCGGTCAGCGGGCGCTAATCAGATGATCTTGATCTCGGACTTGTCGCCGACCAGCATCCGCAGCGTCTTCGGCATGCCGTCGCTGCGGGTCAGCTTCACTTCGCGGCCGAGCAGGCTGGCCTCCATGCGCGTGCCCAGGTCCTCCACGACCGAGCCGGAGAGGACGATCGAGTGCTCGATTTCGGAGCGGCAGATGCGCACGTTCTCGCCGATCGAGGTGTAGGGGCCGACGTAGGCGCCCTCGATGCGGGCGCCGGCGCCGATCACGGCCGGGCCGCGCACGACCGAGCCGCGCACCTTCGCGCCGGCCTCGATCGCGACCCGGCCCTCGACCCGCGACTCCGCGTCGATCTCGCCGTCCAGCCGGGGCTCGATCTCCTCCAGCACGAGGCGGTTGGCCTCGAGCATGTCGGCGAGCTGGCCGGTGTCCTTCCACCAGCCGCTGACCACCTCCGACTGGACCTTGTGGCCGTCCTCGATCAGGCTCTGGATCGCCTCGGTTATCTCCAGCTCACCGCGCCAGGAGGGCTCGAGCGCGCGGGCGGCGTCGAAGATCGAGGCCTGGAAGAGGTAGACGCCGACCAGAGCGAGGTTGGAGGGGGGGTCTTTCGGCTTCTCGACCAGGCGCACCACGTGCTCGCCGTCGAGCTCAGCGACGCCGTAGGAGCTGGGGTCGGCGACGGGCGTCAGCAGGATCAGCGCGTCGGGCTCGGACTCGCGGAAGGTGGCGACGAGGCCGCGCAGGCCGTCGGCCAGCAGGTTGTCGCCCAGGTACATGACGAAGGGCGAGTCGCCGATGAAGCTCTCGGCGGTCAGCACCGCGTGGGCGAGGCCGGCGGGCTCGTCCTGGACGATGTAGGTGATCTCGGCGCCGAACTGGGAGCCGTCGCCGGCGGCGGCCTGAATCTCCTCGCCCGTCTCCGGCGCGATGATGATCCCGATCTCCGTCACCCCCGCCTCGACCAGCGCCTCGATCCCGTAGAAGAGCACCGGCTTGTTGGCGACGGGCACGAGCTGCTTCGCCGAGGTGTGCGTGATGGGACGCAGGCGGGTGCCCGCCCCACCGGAGAGAATCAGTCCCTTCAGGGCCTTCATGGCAGGTCGCAACCCTACCGTGGCTACGATAGGCCCGCGATGAGCGCCGGCACCCAGGCAGGCAAGGAAGAGAGCGAGATCGAGGCCCGGCACCGCGCCGAGCTCGACGCCCAGCGCGAGGAGTTCCACCGCGAGCTGGGACGCCGCGCCTTCCGGATCGGCGAACTCGAAGAGCAGGTGATCGAGGTCGCCCAGACCTATGAGACCTCGCTCAGCTGGCGGATCACCAGGCCGGTGCGCTCGCTCAGAACCGTGCTGGCGAAGCTGCGGGGCTGAGCGAATGCCGCGAGACGCCTGGTCGCTGAAATCGATCCTGCCGCCGCGCCTGCTCAGCCTGCTGCGCCGGCTGCGGGAGCTGAGCCGGCGCCTGCGCCGCATGCACCTGCACCGGCCGCGGGCCCGCCGCGAAGCGGCCCTGCAGGAAGTCCAGGCGCTCGAGTCGCGGCCGACGATCTCGCTGGCGATGCCGACCTACAAGTCCGACCTGCGCTACCTGCGCAAGGCGATCGAGTCGGTGCGCCGCCAGCACTACCCGGACTGGGAGCTCTGCATCGTCGACGACGGCTCCGAGCAGCCGGAGCTGCTCGCCGAGCTGCGCCGCCAGGCCAAGGCCGATCCCCGCGTCAAGTTCGAAGCCACGGAGAACCGCGGCATCTCCGGCGCCACCAACGCCGCGCTCGCCATGTGCGAGGGCGAGTTCGTCGGCTTCCTCGACCACGACGACGAGCTGACCCCCGACGCGCTGCTGCGCGTCGCCCAGGCGCTGGTCGCCGACCCCTCGCTCGACGCCGTCTACTCCGACTCCGACAAGCTGACCCTGCACGGGGTCAGGGCCGACCCCTTCCTCAAGCCCGACTGGTCGCCCGTCTACGCGCTCGGCGCGATGTACATCGGCCACCTGCTGGTCGTCCGCCGCTCCGTCGCCGAGGCGGCGGGTGGCTTCGACCCGGCCTTCGACACGATCCAGGACTTCGAGTTCTTCCTGCGCGTCTCCGAGCGCACCGACCGCATCCACCACATCCCCCAGACCCTCTACCACTGGCGCGCCATCCCCGGCAGCATCGCCGCCGGGACCGACCAGAAGTCGGGGGTCGAGGAGCTGCAGGCGAGGGCGGTGAGCGAGCACCTGGCCCGGCGCGGCGTCGACGCAGTCGCCGTCCCCCATCCCAAGATCCCGCACCGGGCGGTGCTCGCGCCGCGGAACGGCTCGGCGCCCGAGGCCAAAATCAGCGTCGTGATCGCGGCCGGCGGCGGCGACGGCGGCCTGCAGCGCCTGCTCGGCTCCCTGTTCGAGCTGACCTCCTACCCGGACTTCGAGACGATCGTGATCGGCAGGGGCGGGGCCGCGCCGGCCGGCACGCCCGACCGAGTGAGCTGGCTGGAGGACGTGCCGGGGCCCTTCCGCCGCGGGCGCGCCAACAACCTCGGCGCCGCCGCGGCGGCCGGCGAGTATCTGCTCTTCCTCGGCGAAGACCTCGAGATCGTCGAGGCCGACTGGATCGAGAAGCTCCTCCTGCACGCCCAGCTACCCGGAGTCGCCGCGGCCGGCCCCCTGGTCTCCCGCCCCGACGGCCTGGTCGACCAGGCTGGCGTCGCGATCGGCCTGCGCGACCCGGCAAGCCCGATGCTGAGCGGCTTCCCCGCCGACGGCGACGGCTACTACGGGGCCCTGCCCTGCGCCCGCGAGGTCTCGGCGCTGAGCTCCGAAGCGCTGCTGATCGGCCGGGAGCACTTCGAGGCCGAGGGCGGCTTCAACGAGCTCTACAGCCGCGAGTACGAGGACTTCGACCTCTGCCAGCGACTCGCCAGGCGCGGCCTCGAGTCCGTCTACGCGCCCCGGCCCCGCCTGGTCACCCACCGCACCCCGGCCGGCCGCCGCGCCGGCACCGACATCGTCGATCGCGCCCTCTTCGTCGATTGCTGGTATGACGAGCTGATGGCGGGCGACCCGTACTTCAACCCCGGCTTCGCCCAGCAGCTCGCCGACTACGTGCCGGCCGGCTGGCGCGAACGGGTCTACCGCGCCACGGCGCCGCTCGGCAGGCGATGAGGGCGCTCTTCGTCTACTTCGGCCCGTTCGACGTCAACAGCGGGATCCAGGCCTACCACTTCGGCAACGAGCTGACCGATCTCGGCTGGGAGGTGACCGTGGCCGGCCGCGGCGATCCCGCCCGCGCCGCGGCGGTGGGCGAGCCGCGCTTCGAGTGCATCTCCCACGACCAGCTCGAGCCGAAGCTGCGCGAGATGCGTCGCAATCCGGAGGAGACGATCGTGATCGGCTGGACGCCGCGCGAGCGGGTGCGGCTGCTGACGATGGAGGCGGTCCGTCAGCTCGGGGTCCCCTACGTCATCCACCTCGAGGACAACGAGGAGCTGCTGATCGAGTCGGCGACCGGGCGCTCGCTCGCCGAACTGCGGCGGCTGCCGCTGCGCCAGCAGGACAGCCTCGTGCCGATCGACCTGATCCACCCCACCCACCACCGCGAGTTCCTCGACGGCGCCGCCGGGATCACCGTGATCACCGAGGCGCTGAACGAGTTCAACAGGGCCGGCCGTCCGCACCGGGTCGCCCGCCCCGGCATCGACCTCGCTCGCTTCCGACCCGACCTCGAGGCCAAGCCGCGGGAGGAGCTGGGGCTCGCCGCCGAGGACTTCGTCCTCGTCTACCACGGCACGATCCACTACGCCAACCAGCACGAGATGCTGAGCCTCTACCTCGCGGTGAAGCTGCTGCAGCGGCGCGGCAGGCGGGTCCGCCTGCTGCGGCTCGGCCATTCCGAGTTCGGCGGCCCGGACCCACGCTCGTTCCGGGCCGTCGCCGACGGCGTCATCGAGCTCGGGCCGATGCCCTGGCGCGACATCCCGGCCTACCTGGCTGTCGCCGACGCCTACGTCCAGCCGGGCCCGCCGGACGACTTCAACCGCTACCGGCTTCCCTCCAAGCTGCCGGAGTTCCTGGCGATGGGACGGCCGGTTATCTTGCCGCACTGCAACATCGGCAACGACCTCGAGCACGGGGAGAACGCCCTGCTGCTGGAGCAGGGCAACGCAATGGAGATCGTCGGACACATCGAGAAGCTGCTGGACGACCGCGCCCTTCGCGAGCGCCTCGGCGAGGGCGCCAGGCGCTTCGCCGCCGAGCAGCTGAGCTGGCGGGCAAACGCCGAGAGCCTCGCCGGCTTCCTGCGCGAGTGCTCGGCCAGCGGCCGGCCGGTGGGCTCGAGCGCGTGAGCGCCTCGACCCAGGCCAGGCGCCTGCGCGCCGTGGCGGCGCGCTCGCCGCTGCTGCGCAAGATCGCCGGCAAGGCGGCGCTGTACGCGCCGCAGGGCGCGACGCCGGGCGCCAACGCCTCGGCCTGGACGATCCCCGACGGCACCCTGTGGTCGATCGCCGAGCGCTACGCCGATTCCTTCCCGCTGCCGGAGGTCTCCTACGGCACGGTGCGCGACTTCGCCGACAGCGCCGACCACCTGACCGGGCTGGCCGGCGCCAGCTTCGACATGAAGGACCTGCAGCGCTGCTGGATGGTGAAGGCGATTCTCGGCAACGTGCCGCGCGGCTCCCGCATCCTCGAGATCGGCGCCGGCGAGCCACTGGCGGCCGGCCTGCTCTCGCGCCTCGGCTACGAGGTGACGGTCGTCGACGACTACGAGGGCGGCGGCAACGGGCCGCGCGAGTTCAGCCGCTTCAAGGCCGCCTACCCGGACCTGCGCTTCGTCCGCGAGCTGTTCCCGCCCAGCGAGCCGATCGGCGACGACTTCGCCGCCGTCTTCTCGATCTCGGTCCTCGAGCACGTGCCAGCCGATCAGGTGGCCGGGGTGGTCGAGGCCGGACACGAGCTGGTGCGCAAGCGGGGCGGCTGCTCGATCCACGCCGTGGACCACGTGCTCGCCGGTTGGGGCGCCGACGAGCACCGCGAGAAACTCGAGCGCATGGTCGCCGCGCTCGGCCTGCCCGAGGGCGAGCTGGCGGCGACGATCGAGCGGATGGAAGGCGACCCTGAGACCTACTTCGTCTCCGCCGAGGCGCACAACCGCTGGCGCGGCGACCTGCCCTACGAGCAGTACACGATGCGCCGTATCGGCTCGGTCAACCTGTTCCGCTCCGCGGCCTGAGGCCGGCGGGGCTCATTCGGCGAAGGCCGCGCGCGGCACGATGTCCGGGTCGCCGCCGGTCCAGGCGGTGAAGCGGTACCAGGAGGGCTTGGCTTCGCGGCGGCCGGTGAGCAGGCCGGCCGAGTCGCAGAACTGGCAGAGCGGGCCGGCATCGGCCCACGAGAACCACCAGGCGCCGGCGATTCGCCACGAGCGGCGGTGGCTGGTCAGCATCGAGAAGGCCTGGTCCAGCTCGCGCGCCTGCCCCGCCATCCCCCGCTCCCAGCGGGTCTGGTAGCTGTCGGAGCCCCAACCCAGCTCGGTGACGTAGATCCGCGTGGCGGCGTCGTGGTGGAGGCGCATGACGCGGCGCAGGTTGCGGATCTGGGGCTCGATCGCGGCGGCGTCGGCGACGTATGGGTGCAGGGCGACGCCGTCGAAGAACCGCTTCACGTCGCGAGCCCGGTAGACGCCGTTGAGGAAGGTGCCCGGTGGGACGTTCGGCGGCACCTGCAGCGGCCGTCCGAAGAGGCCACCGAGGATCACCTTGGCGCCGCGGTCGGCGCCGTGGATCGAGCGGCCGGCGATCCGCAGCAGCCGCGCGTAGCGGGCGGGGTCGGGATTGGGCGAGAAGGTGACGATGTTCTCCTCGTTCCAGATCTCCCAGTCGCGGATCGGGAAGGCGGGCAGGTCGGGGTTTTCCCGCCAGAAGTCACCGTAGGGGCCGTAGCGGCGCACCGCCTGGCGCAGGAAGTCGCCCCAGGACCGGCCAGCCCAGGCGTTCCGAACGGGTTCCACCGCCGGCTGTTCGGCAACCCACGACGGCGTTCCCCAGACGAAGGGAAAGACCCGCATGCCGTGTTCGGCGGCGAGCGCAACGGAGCGGTCGAAGTCCGTCCAGCCCGGCGCCCAGTAGGCACCGTGCGGCTCGATGCTCGACCAGTTCAGCGGCAGGCGCAGGCTTTCCAGCCCGGCCTCCGCCATCAGGGCGTAATCCTCCTCGCTGGCCGGCGTCTGCGGGGAGATTCCGACGACGAAGCCGGGCGGCGCCGGGGCCGCGCCGGCGGTCGCCGGCGCGATCGCGCAGAGGACGGCGACGACGACTGCCAGCAATGTCGGCTTCCGGATCAACGGCACCACCCTGAAACGCACCCGGCACTCAAAGTAGCGCAGCCTCAGAGCTGCTCGGCGATCCGCGGCGCCTCACGGGTGAAGACCCAGACGCCGGCGATGCAGACGGCGACGTAGATCAGCGCCGCCACGACCAGCGGCAGCGGACCGCCCGCGGCGGTGATAAGGCCTTCGGTTTCCGGGTCGTCGATCAGCCACAGGTGAGCCTGCTGGAAGATCGGCGCGAGCGGATTGGCCATCAGTGCGTGTTTGAGGGTTTCGTTTTTGATGATCTGAAGCGGATAGATGACCGGCGTCGCATAGTTGAGCGCAGTCGCCAGCACGGTCCAGATGATCGCCACGTCGCGGAAGCGGACGTTGAGGGCCGAGAGCAGCATCGCCAGCGCGCAGGTCAGAACCGCCAGGGGAACGAGGATGACGGGGAACAGCAGCCAGCTCCACAGCGGGGTGAGGCCGAAGGCGAGCATGAAAACGACGACCACAACCATGTTGAGGCCGAGGGTGAAGAGCGCCGTGAGGACGACCGCCAAGGGGATGACGAGGCGGGGGAACTGGGTCTTGCGGACGATCCCCTCCTGACCGAGCACCGCCCCGACCGCAGCGCCCGTCCCTTCGAGGAAAAAGCCGAAGAGGACGATGTTGAAGAGCAGCAGCACCGGATAGTGGAGAACCTGGCTGCCGACTTTGAAGATCTGGGTGAAGACGAGGAGCAGGACGGCGAAGAGCAGCAGCGGCCGCATCAGCGACCAGACGTAGCCAAGCACGGTGCCGAAGAAGGTTTTCTTGAACTCGGTCACCGACATCAGCCAGAGCAGCTCGAAGAAGCGGTGGCGCCCGCCTCCGATCGCCGAGGGCCCGGGGACCTCGCGCAGCTCGAGGTTTGCCGGCTCAGCGCTCACGATCCGCCTCCATCGCCGCCTCGTCCTCCACCGTGACCTCGATCTCGTGATCGAGCGCGACCACGCCGGGGCCGTCCTTGCCGTAGACGACGAAGTCGAGCACCTGCGGCGAGTGCAGGACGAGGTTGGCGTAGTTGTGCTCGCGGTGGATCCAGCACTTGACCACGTAGCGCCCGGGCTCGAAGCGGTTCTCGATCTCACCGCCCAGGCGGATTCGCTGCCCCGCCTCGAGGCGATCGGGCAGGGTCCCCCCATCCAGGTCGAGGCCGACCCCGAACCCCGTCACCTCGATCCCGTCGGCGTTGGCGAAGGAAAAGCCGAAGGTCGGTCCCTCGACGGGGCGGTGCGCCTCCAGCGTCGCGCCGAAGCGCAGCTCGGCGCCCTTCTCCACGTTGGTGATCCGCTTCCCCTCGCGATCCTCGAGCCAGACGTCGCCGAGCGTGATGTCGGCCATCCCCCCCATGTCGGAATCGGCGGCCGGCGCCTGCTCGAAGTTGAGGCGCAGGTAGCTGCGCGCCACCTCGCCCGAGTCCCCGATCGACGTGACCGAGCCGTCGTGGAGCAGCATCGCGCGGTGGCAGTACTGCTCGACGGCGTTCATGTCGTGGGTGACGAAGACGACGGTCCGCTCGGAGTCGCGGATCTCGTAGAAGACGTCGGCGCACTTCTGCTGAAAGGAGGCATCGCCGACGGCGAGGACCTCGTCGATCAGGAGGATCTCGGCGTCGGACTGGATCATCACCGAGAAGGCGAGCCGGACCAGCATTCCGGAGGAGTAGTTCTTCAGCTTCAGGTCGACGAACTCCTCCAGCTCGGCGAACTCGAGCACCGCGCCGAGGCGGCTGCGGGCGTTTTGCCTGGTCAGCCCCATCATCACCCCGTTCAGCTCGACGTTCTCGCGCGCCGAGAGCTCCATGTTGAAGCCGACGCCGAGCTCGATGAACGGCGCCAGCCGGCCCGCCATCCGCACCCGGCCCGCATCGGCCTTGTAGATGCTGGCGAGGATCTTCAGCAGCGTGCTCTTGCCCGAGCCGTTGCGGCCGACGATGCCGAAGAACTCCCCCCGCTGAATATCGAAGGAGACGTCGCGGAGCGCGTGCAGGACCCTGAAGTCCTGCTCGGAGAAGGCCGTGAGCCGCTCCTTCAGCGAGTCGACCCTGTGGGTCGGGATGCGAAAGGTCTTCTCGACTCCTCTGACCTCGATCGCGACTTGGGAGGGGTCCGGGGGCGTCAAGAGGGCGCTATAGGTTACCGGCGTGGGCGGGGCACACCGACTGAGGGAACCGGCTGCGCTGCTGCTCGCGGCGGCGATGGCTGTGGCTGGAGTGCTGATCGTCGCGCTCGGCTCGAAGCTCACCTTCATCCTCGACGACTGGACCTACATCCTCTACCGGCGCGACTTCAGCGCCGACGCCTTCCTGATGCCCGCCAACGAGCACCTCGTCGGCGGCGCCGTGGCGATATGGAAGCTGCTGCTCTCTGGGGTCGGCATGGGATCGGTGGTGCCCTTCCGGGTGGTCTCCACGGCGATCTTCCTGCTCGGCGACTGGTTCCTCTTCGTCTGGATCCGCCGCCGGCTGGGGCCCTGGCCGGCGCTGATCGCGACCCTTCCCGTCCTCTTCCTCGGCGCCGCCTTCGAAGACCTCTTCTGGTTCGCCTCGATCACCTTCCTCGGCTCGCTCACCTGCGGCCTCGGCATGCTGGTCGCGCTCGACCGCCGCGACCGCATGGGCGACGCTCTCGCCTGTGCCTGGCTGATCGGCACGATGCTCTTCTCCAGCCTCTGGGTCTCCTTCGCTGCAGGCGCCCTGGTCGACATCGCCCTGCGCCGCGGCGAGCGCGACTGGCGCCGCCGCGCCTACGTCGTCGCCGTGCCGGTCGTCCTTTGGGTGCTCTGGTGGCTCGGCTGGGGCCACGAAGCGGAAAGCTCGATCTCGCTCCACAACATCGCCGCCTCGCCCCTCTTCGTCCTCGACTCGCTCGGCTCGGCGATCGCGGCGCTGCTCGGGCTCGCTACCCCGGTCGAAGGGATCGCCTCCCCCGGCGGTCTCGACTGGGGACGGCCCCTGGCGGTCCTGCTCGGAGCCCTCGCGATCTGGCGGGCCTACCGGATCGAGCGGATCCCGCGTTCGCTCTGGGTCGTGCTCGCGATCGGCCTCTCCTTCTGGATCCTCGGCGGATTCGACCTGAAGCCGGGCCGCGTGCCGTGGGCGAGCCGCTACCAGCTCCCGGGAGGAGCCTTCGTGCTGCTCGTCGCGGCCGAGCTGCTGCGGGGCGTGCCGCTCAGCCGCCGCCTTCTCCCCCCCGCGGTCGCGGTCGTGGCGGCCGCCGTCGCCAGCAACGTCCTCTTCATGCACGAGGCCTACAGCAGCTACCTGAGCAGCACCGAGATCGTGCGGGGCAATCTGACCGCGCTGGAGATCGCCCGCAACACGGTCGATCCCGCCTTCTTCCTCGAAGAAGAATTTGCCGACACCGGCTTCGACCACATCGACGCCGGCTCCTACTTCTCGGCGGTCGACGCCTACGGCTCCCCCGCCTACACGATCGAGGAGCTCGAAGCCAGCCCCGAGCCGGCGCGCTTCGCAGCCGACAAGGTGCTGCTCAACGCACTGCGGGTGCAGCTCGAACCGGTGCCGCCCGCGGCGCTGCCCGCCAAGGGCTGCGCGACCGCGAGGGAGGCGGCGCCGCTCAGCCTGCCGCCCGGCGGCGTTGTGATCGCCGCCGGGGCGCAGCCGGTGGCCGACATCAAGATGAGCCGCTTCGCGACGCCCGGCGAAGGAGGGCTCCCGGTTGACTTCCAGACGGGCGTCGCCGCCGGGCAGGCGACGAAGCTGGCGATCCCCCGCGACCTCTCCACCGTCCCCTGGAAGCTGCAGCTCGAAGGCGGCGCGGCGACCGTCTGCGCGCTCGAAGCCGGCTGAGTCAGCCCGCCGTGGCCATCCAGCGCTCGACGTTCTGGTCGTACATCTCCTGCAGGATCTCCTCGATCCCGTAGCGGGGCTGCCAGTCGGGGTAGTCGGCGGCGAAGTCCGAGACGTCGGAGATCCACCAACGGTGGTCGCCGATCCGGTTCTCCTCGCTCAGCTGCCACTGCAGCTCGCGGCCGGCGATCCGCTCGCAGACCTCGATCGCCTCGAGCATCGAGCAGTTGCTGCGCCGCCCGCCGCCCATGTTGTAGACGGCGGCGGCGCGGGGAGCGCGCTGGAAGGACTGGAAGCAGGCGACCAGGTCGGCGCTGTGGATGTTGTCGCGGACCTGCTTGCCGGCGTAGCCGAAGACGGTGTAGGGGGTGCCCGTGACGGTGCACTTCATCAGGTAGGCGAGGAAGCCGTGCAGCTGGGCGCCGGCGTGCTGGGGACCGGTCAGGCAGCCGCCGCGGAAGCAGACGGTGGGCATGTCGAAGTAGCGCCCGTACTCCTGCACCAGCAGGTCGGCCGCGGCCTTGGAGACGCCGAAGAGCGAGTGGGTCGAGTGGTCGATCGACATCGAGGTCGGGATGCCCCCGTAGTACTCGTGCGACTCCGGCAGCTCCAGCCGCTTCTCGAGCTCCTCGAGCGGCAGGAAGTTCGGCGTGTCGCCGTAGACCTTGTTGGTCGAGCAGAAGATGAAGGGAACGTCGGCGGCGTGGGCCCGGGCCGCCTCGAGCAGGTTGAGCGTGCCGAGCGCGTTGACGCCGAAGTCGGTCTGCGGCTCGCGCGCCGCCCAGTCGTGGGAGGGCTGCGCGGCGGTGTGGATTACCGCCTCGACTCTGCCCGCCAGCTCGGCGAAGGCGCGGTTGACCCCCTCGGCGTCGCGGATGTCGACGTCGAGCGAACGGAACTCCGGGTAGGTCGAGCGAAGCTCCTCGGTGACGTGGGCGGTCGATGCCTCCTCGCCGAAGAAGCGGGCCCGCATGTCGTTCTCGAGCCCGACCACGTCCCAGCCGGCCTCGATGAAGCGGCGGACCGACTCGGAGCCGATCAGGCCGCCGGACCCGGTGACGATTGCGGTGGGCATCGACGCGGCAGATTAGCCGCTCGGCATCGTCGCCGTACCCGGCGGCCGCAGCCGCCCCTGCTATGAATGCGCGCCTGATGAGGGTGCTGATCACCGGCGGAGCCGGATTCGTTGGGGCAAACCTCGGCGTTGCGCTGGCGGCACGCCACCCCGAGTGGGAGATCGTCGCGCTCGACAACCTGATGCGCCGCGGCTCGGAGCTCAACCTCTCCCGCCTGCGCGAGGCTGGGGTCAAGTTCGTCCACGGCGACGTCCGGGAGCGCGAGGACCTCGCGGCGGCCGGCGGCTTCGACGCGATGGTCGAGTGCTCGGCCGAGCCCTCCGTCCTGGCCGGCTTCGCCGACACCTCCTACTCGGTCCAGACGAACCTCCTCGGCGCCTACAACTGCCTCGAGCGCGCACGCGAGGAGAACGCCTTCGTCGTCTTCCTCTCGACCAGCCGTGTCTATCCGGTCGCGCCGCAGCTGGAGCTGCGGCTGGAGGAGGCCCCCAGCCGCTACGAGCTCGCCGCCGCCCAGCCCGTCACCGGCGCCGGCCCGAACGGGATCGCCGAGGACTTCCCGCTGCCCGGCGCCCGCACCCTCTACGGCGCCACCAAGCTCTCCGCCGAGCACCTGATCGAGGAGTACGCGGACGCCTTCGGCCTGCGCGCCGCGGTCAACCGCTGCGGCGTCATCGCCGGTCCCTGGCAGATGGGGAAGGTGGACCAGGGCGTCTTCTCGTGGTGGCTGCTCAGCCACCACTTCGGCCGGCCGCTCTCATACATCGGCTTCGGCGGCGCCGGCAAGCAGGTGCGCGACCTGCTGCACATCGACGATCTGGTCGACCTGGTCGAGGAGCAGCTGGGCGATCCCGAGGGCTGGAGCGGCAGCGTCGCCAACGTCGGCGGCGGCCGCGCGTGCAGCCTCTCGCTGCTGGAGACGACGGAGCTCTGCCGGGAGCTGACCGGCAACGAGATCGAGATCGGCGCCGAGCCGGAGACGCGGCCGGGCGACGTGCCGATCTACCTCTCGGACTGCTCGCGGCTCTTCGCCCGCAGCGAGTGGAGACCGCGGCGGAGCGCCCGCGAGGTGCTCGCCGACCTGCTCGAGTGGACCGTCGCCCACGAGGACGCCGTCGCCGCGGCGCTCGGCTTCGAGAAGGCGGCGCGGTGAAGCTCTCCGTCGTCATCCCCGCCCACAACGAGGAGGGGACCGTTGTCGAGACGCTCGGCTCGATCGTCTCCACCCTCGAGGGGGAGGAGATCGAGCACGAGGTGATCGTCGTCGACGACTCCAGCACCGACAACACGGCGGCGATCGTCGAAGCCTTCGCCGCCGAGCACCCGCAGGTGCGCTGCCTGCCCTCGCCGTATGAAAACGGGTTCGGCTTCGCCGTCCGGGCCGGGCTCGAGGCCTTCACTGGCGACGCGGTGGCGATCGTGATGGCGGATGGATCGGACAGCCCGCGCGACCTGGTCTCCTACCAGCGCCTGCTCGAAGAAGGCTACGAGTGCGCCTTCGGCTCGCGCTTCGTCCATGGCTCGGCGGTGATCGACTACCCGCGCTCGAAGCTGATCATGAACCGGATCGTCAACTGGGGCATCCGGGTCCTCTTCCGCCACGGCTACAACGACACCACGAACGCCTTCAAGGCCTACCGCCGCGAGGTGATCGAAAACATCCAGCCCTTCCTCTCCCACCACTTCAACCTCACCGTCGAGCTTCCGCTCAAGGCGATCGTGCGCGGCTACAGCTACGGCATCGTGCCGATCTCCTGGACCAACCGCAAAGCGGGGGTCTCGAAGCTGCACCTGAACGAGATGGGCAGCCGCTACCTCTTCATCGTGCTCTACGTCTTCCTCGAGCATCACCTGAGCCGCGGCGACTACCGCCGCGAGGGGGTCGGCGAGGCGCCCCGGCATCGCGGCATCTGGCGAGCCGGTCGCCTGCGGGACGGCTCCTAGCTGCGCATGCGGCGTCTCGGCCGGTCGGCGGCGGATTTCCTCAGCACCGCCAGGGGCGCCTGGATCGTCCTCGGCGTCGCGATGGCGCTCTCGGCGGCGCTGATCGTCGCCACCGCCGACGGCGAGAGCTTCGGCATCGACGAGATGTTCTACCTCGGCCGCATGGTCGAAGACTCGGGCCGGATCGTCCAGCATCACTCGCTCGACCTCGGCTACCTGCTCGGCCCCTACAACGGCCACCTGCAGCTCGGCGGCAAGCTGATCTACGAAGCGACCTTCGCCATCTTCGGCACCAGCTACACCGCGTTCGTGCTGGTCAACGTGGCGGCGCTGTGCGCCTCGGTGGCGCTGATCTTCGAGCTGGCGCGGCGCCGCGTCGGGCCGCTGGCGGCGCTCGCTCCCTGCGTCCTGCTGCTCTTCCTCGGCTTCGCCCGCGAGGTCCTGCTCTGGCCGTTCGACCTCCACACCCTCGCCGCGCTGGCGCTCGGGCTCGGCGCCTTCCTCGCCCTGGAGCGGGACGATCGCCGCGGTGACATCCTCGCCTGCGCCCTGCTCACGGCCTCGGTGGCGACGATCGAGGTCGGCCTCTCTCTGCTCGTCGGCATCGCCGTCCTGGTGCTGCTGCGCCCCGACCGGCTGCGCCGGGCCTGGATCTTCCTCCTCCCCGGGCTGCTCTACGCCGCCTGGTGGATTTGGGCGCGCAAGTTCCACCAAGACCAGAGCGCGATCTCGATCCACAACCTCGACCTGATCCCGAAGACGGCCTTCTACGCGGTGGCCGCCGCGCTCGGCGCGCTGACCGGCACCAACCCGGTGATCCCGGCCAGCTACACCACCCTGGTCACCTGGTTCGGCAGAGCGCTGACCGTGCTCGCGGCGCTGGCGCTGGCACTGCGCCTCGGCCGCCGGCCGATCCCGCGCGCCCTCTGGGCCTGGCTGGCGGCGATGCTCTTCTACTGGGTGACGATGGGTGCCGCGGCGAGGCCCCCGGAAGGCTCCCGCTACCTGTTCTTCAGCGCGGTCGGGATCCTGCTGATCGCCGCCGAGGCGATGGCCGGTCGGATCGGCAGCCGGGTCGCCGCCGGTGCCACCGTCATCGCCCTCCTCGCCCTGCCGGCGAACGTCGCCCAGCTGCGCAGCGGCAACGAGGCCGACACGCTCCACCACGACGCCGGCGTGAGCAGGACCGAGTTCGCGATGCTCGAGCTGGCCGGCGACCGGGTCGATCCCGAATACGTCGCCTCGGCCGACCCGAACGTGAGCGCGGTCGGGGGCGGCCTCTACATCGGCATCCCCGCCGGGGCCTACCTGCGCTCGGTCGAGCGCAACGGCTCAGCGGCCTTCACCCTGGCCGAGCTGCGCCAGCAGCCGGACGAGCTGCGCAAGATCGCCGACATCACGCTCGCCGACGCGCTGGCGCTCGAACCCCAGATGGTCGGCCCGCCGCCGGACGCCAACCGCTGTCCGATCGTCTCTCCCGCAGAGGGAGCGGAATCGGCTTCGTTCCGCCTTCCGCCCGGGCGAACCCTCTACGGGCCGGCCGGGAAGACGGCCCTGACGATCGGTCTGCGGCGGTTCGCCGACGCGCAGAGCGGCGTGCTGGAAGAGGTGCCGCCGGGCGCCTGGAGGAGCATCGGGATCCCCGCCGACGCGGCGCCGGAGCCCTGGCGCGCCGTGGTCGACGCCCCGACCCGCGTCTGCTTCCAGCCCTAGGTGGCCGCCTCAGCTTCCGGTGCGCCTTATGTCCACCACGGGTACATGAAGCGCACCGGAACCTAGGTGCCGGCAGCGAGCGGGCAGGCGTAGGCCGGGCCGTCGACGACCAGCCACCACGCATCCGGGGCGGAGTCAGGCGGCAGTGCGACCCTCGCCCACTCGCCGGGATCGAGCACCCCGAGCCGCACCCCGGGCCCGCCCTTGGCGAAGCGGCCGAGCGAGACGTCGATCGGTCGCCTCGACCGCGAGCCGAGCAGGATTCCGGCGCGCGGCACAGTGAAGAAGACGCTGTGCGCGGGCCGGCCGTCGAGCGAGCTGGGGCAGCTTCCGGGCTCGGCCGGAGCCGGGGCTCGGCGCAGCTTCAGTCCGAGCGCGCCGACCAAGCTGGCGTCGGCGATCTCGCGGCGTTCGAGGCTCTGTTGCCTCAACTCGTCGAGCGGCATCCCGAGATGGCCGAAGCGGTCGGCGGCTTCGAGATAGTCGCCGGCCGGCATCGGGGTGAAGACGCTGCCACCGAGGTCGGTGACGCGTTCGTCCTTACCGGGCGCGTACTCGGGTGGGATCGGCCCACGGACGAGGTCCAGCATCGCGTACTCGACCCGGCTCGTGGTGGCGTCGTTCAGCTGCGGGCCACGGCCGTCGTAGAGCTTGGCGACGTTGGGCGGGATCGCCAGGACGACGACGGCGAGCGCGGCGAGGACCGCCGCCGCTGGAAGCCGGGCCCCAGCGAGAGCGTCGGCGGCGACGAGGAAGACGAGCAGCGTGCCGACGAAGATGTAGCGGGAGGAGTCGGGCGGGCGGCCGCCGAGGGCGATCAGGACCCAGTAGGCGAGGATGACGGCGAGGAACACCCAGAGGGTGCGGGGAACCGCGCCGCGAACGATGCGCCAGATCAACGCGACAACCGCGAGAGCGGCAATGGCCGAGCCCCAGCCCGTGACTCCGGTGAGCGGCTGGAAGACCCCCGCGCCGGTCGGGTTGATCCCCGTGACGGAGCCGGCAACCGCGGCGAGGGCGTCGGTCACCGTCCTCGGGATGAGCTTCAGGTTGGAGGGCTCGATCGAGGGCTGATCGAAGTGGCGGGCCCAGAGCCACCAGGCGGCGTAGAGGGCGACCGGGACGAGGAAGATCCAGAGCCGCCGTCGGCGGTCGGGGCGGATCAGCACCGAGATCGCGATGCCGACGGCGAAGGCCAGCCCCAGCTCGATCATCGCGATCGAGAGGACCAGGAGGACGCAGGCGGCAGCGTCGCCGCGGCGGGTTTCGCGCCGCAGGGCCAGCAGCGCCCCGAGCCCGAGGGCGAGCGCGTAGATCGTGTGCAGGTCGAAGGCCCAGAGGAAGGACTCCCAGGCGTAGCCGAGGAAGAGCAGCGAGAGGCAGGGCACGAGGGCGACGAGCGGCCCCACCCGGCGCCGCGCCAGCTCGAAGAAGAGCACGACGCAGGCCATCACGCCGGCCACGTCGAAGGCGCGGAAGACGGCGTAATTGGCGCCGAAGATCTCGAAGATCGCTCGGTAGATCAGCTTCCCGAGCACCTGCAGGTGGCCGTTGCTCGGCGCCAGGAAGTATTCGAGCCCGTGCGAGGTACGGATGTCCCCGGTGCCGTGGACGAGGTACTGGGCGTAGTAGAAGAGGTCGTCGTTGACGAAGGTGAGGCCGTCGCCGGCGATCATCATCCAGGTCGCCGAGACGATCATCGCCGGCAGCAGCAGGAGCCAGGCCAGCCGCGTCCGGTCGCTGCCGCTCCAGGCCATCGCTAGCCGCTTCGCTTCGGCAGCATGAATTCGAAGGCCCCGGCCTGCTCGACGACTTCGAAGTCGTCGAGGATGTGGTGCACGAGCGGCGTGTCGGGCGGCGGCCTGCCCGCCAGCCAGGCGCCCGCGACCGCTTCGTTGACGTAGGCGCAGGGACGCGGGGTAGCGCGCAGCTGGCGCAGGATGCGTTCCTGTTCGCGGTCGTCGAGGGCGAGCATCCAGGCGCTCGGCGCCGAGGGCCGCGGCGGGTCGATCTGCGACCAGAGGTAGAGGCTGTCGACGTTGCCGAAGCCGATGAAGCTCGTGCAGCGGTGTCGGCGCAGCAGCTCGACCATCCGTTCATAGGCTTCGGCTTCGGCCGCGGGGAGCCGCAGATCGGTCGCTCCCGGAAGCGCGAGGGCTCTCTCTTCCCCGTAGGCGAGCGCCTTGGTGATCCCCGGCAGGACGACGCCGTCGGCGGCGAACTTGGCGCCGAGGGCGACGATGGCAACGCTCGCGACCGCGGTGAAGCGCTCCAGGGACGCGCCGCCCCGCACCGCGCTCCAGGCCCGCAGCGAGACGAGGGCGTCGGCGAGGCAGAGGCCGCCGACGGCGACGAACATGACCGCGGCGATCCGCATCTGGCTGCCGGCGACGGGGTAGACCTGCAGCACCTCCGCGATGCCGAGGGTCGGCAGCAGGACGCGGACGAAGCGCTTCTGGGCCGACTCGATGACGCCGGCCGGGGGGATCACCGCGATCCAGGCCAGGACGACCGCGAGAGCGTCCGGATTGCCCGGCGACGGGCCGAGCGAGAGCGGCGCCGACTGGGTGATCGAGAACCAGATCGCCAGGCCGCCGCCCGCCTTCAGCACGCCGAGCCAGAGCGGCGAGAGCGCCTCGCCGCGCGAGCGCAGCCAGGAGATCGCGGTCGCCGCGGCGATTGCCGCGATCCCCCAGTCGATCGCCGCGGCGGCGGAGCCGAGCGGGGCGGGGTTGACGTCGCGGATCCGCAGCGCCTGCGTGACCACCCCGTCGTAGACGTCGGCGGGGGTGGATCCGGTCAGGAAGATGGCGGCGAGGATCGCCGCGAAGGCGAGACCGAAGCCGCACGCGGCGGCGAGCAGCCAGCGCATCGTCCTCGCCTCTCCTCCCTGCTCGGCGGGCTCCAGCCGCAGCGACCAGGAGGCGGCGAGGATCGAGGTGCCGGCGAGCAGCTCGAGGATCGCCAGGTTGCGCACCAGCTCACCGGAGAGGTCGCGTCCGGTGGCGAGGAAGGGCAGCGCGAGAAAGGCCAGGACCACCGGCCAGTGCACCCAGCGGCGGCGGCGCAGCGGCTCGACCGCGACGGCGGCGGCGAAGACGGTGGCGGCAACCGCATAGATGCCGAGATTGATCTTGGTCAGCACCAGGGCGGCAAGCAGCGCCCCGCACGCGCCGCCGAGGAGGACGACGCGCCTGCTGTCGACGGCTGAGACGAGAAAGGTGAAGGTCGACAGCAGGGCGACCGCCAGCACCTGCGCGTGCATCGGCTCCTGGCTGAGGATGAAGACGACGCTGAAGGCGACCAGCATCGCCGCCACGCCGAGCGCGACCCGCCCGCTGAGGCGCTGCACCGCGAGCCCGAAGAGGAGACTCGAGCCGACCCAGATCACCATCACGATCGAGCGGCTGGCGTCGGTGGTGACGGCGTGCCCGCTGAGCGCGAAGAGGCCGCCGAAGAGCTCGTAGTAGAAGGGACCGAACGGGGTGTAGACGTCCCGGTAGAGAGTTTCGCCCTGAACGAACGCTTTCAGCGTGACGAGCACCGTGCCCTCGTCGTCGTAGGGCGCGAACTGCGTGAAGAGCATGAAGTAGGCGGCGATCGTCGCGGCGACGGCGGCGATCGCGTAGATCGCGATCGTCCCCTCCGGGGAACGCGCCAGGGCGAGCAGGCGGGAGGGCACGCCGGTGGATCGCGCTGGCGAGGCGGGTGGTTCGCTCACGGCGCGGGCACGATATAGATCGCCGCGGGGGCCGCCGTCACCGGTGGAAGCGCAGAAGGGGAACCCGCCAGGCGGCCTCGGCGACGATCGAGCGGTCCATCTTCGACTTGCCGGCGCGCCGCTCGCGGAAGACGATCGGCACCTCGACCACCGTGAAGCCCCGCTGGATCGCCCGGTAGGTCATCTCGACCTGAAAGGCGTAGCCGCGCGAGCGGATCGAGTCGAGGTCGATCGCTTCTAGCACCTCGTGCCGGAAGCACTTGAAGCCGCCCGTGAGGTCGCGCACGTCGACGCCGAGCACCAGCCGGGCGTAGGCGCTGCCACCGCGGCTGATTGTGCGCCGCAGCGCGGTCCAGTCCCCCACCCCGCCGCCGGGGACGTAGCGCGAGCCGATCGCCAGGTCGGCGCGCTGCCCGGCCTCGAGCAGGCGCGGCAGATAGGCAGGGTCGTGGGAGAAGTCGGAGTCCATCTCGAGGACCAGGCCGGCGCCCTCGGCCAGGGCGCGCTTGAAGCCGGCGATGTAGGCGGGGCCCAGGCCTTCCTTGCGCGGCCGGTGCAGGACGGCGACCTGCTCGTGCCGCGCCGCAAGCTCGTCGGCGATCTCGCCGGTGCCGTCCGGCGAGCTGTCGTCGACGATCAGGACCCGGGCGGAAGCCGGCAGCTTTTCGCGCACGGCGGCGACGAAGGCCTCGATGTTGCCGGCCTCGTCGTAGGTCGGCAGGACGAGCCACGCCGGACCCTGTGGCTCGGGATTTGGCACGGGCGGGATGCTATTTGCTGCCCCGCGCCGCGGCCCTACGGGCGCGCCCGGCCACCGGTGATGTCGACGAACGTATGCCAGGCCGGCTTGGGGCGATAGCGAGGCGCTTCGCGGAAGAAGCCGACCGAGTCGCAGAAGTTGCAGTAGTAGCGCGAGTCTTTCCAGGTGAACCAGTAGGCCGCCTTGAGGTTGAGGCGATGGCGGTTGCGGAGCATGTATCGGTAGGCGTCGCGCAGTTCACGGACCTGACCGCGGATGCCCTGCTCGAAGGCCACGACGTTGGGGTCGTTCTGCGAGCCCCAGCCCATCTCGGTGATGTAGAGGCCGGCGCCGGGGTCATGGTTTTCGCGCACGACTTCCCGCATCCGCTCGACCATCGCTTCGAGGTCTTCGACATGGAAGGCGTACGGGTGCAGGGCGACCGCGTCGAAGTAGTGCTTGATGCCAGGCACCTGGTAGAGGGCGGCGAGGAAATCCGCCGCCGGCATTCCCCGCTTGCCACTCTCGTCAGGTTCGCCGAAGAGGCCGGAGAGGAGGACTTTCGCGCGCGGGTCGACGGCCTTGATCGCCCGGTAGCTGAGCTTCAGCAGCTGCGCGTAGCGGGTCGGCGAGACCGGGTAGGCGAAGTAGAAGAAGTTGGCCTCATTCCAGATCTGCCAGACGTGGATCGGCAGCGGCCTGCGGATGACCAGTCCGTCTTTGGCGACGCCGGGTGCGTGTTCGACCCAGAATTCGCCGCCCGGCCCGTAGCGAGCGACGGCGGCCTCGACGAATTCGGTCCAGCCGCGGCGGGCCCTGGCGTTGTCGATCGGCAGCTTCGTGTTCTTCCGGGAGAGCCAGCGCGGCACCCCGGAGATAAACGGCAGGACTTCCAGACCCTGCTGGGCGGCGGTGGTGATTTCCCGGTCCATGCCTTCCCAGTTGAAGCCGCCGCGCCTGGTCGGCTGGACGCTTTCCCAGCCGATCGCGAGGCGGACGGTGCCGATCCGGCCGGCGCGCATGTATTCGGCGTCTTCTTCGGAGAGGATCGCCTGCGGGACGATGCCGAAGAAGCTGGGTGGGGTGGCCTGGGCGATCTGTGCGGACGAGAGGGTGCCGGCTGTGGCGGCGCAGGCAAGCACAATGGCCCCAAGGGCGGTGGTGATCGACAGCCTCTTCGTTCTCATGCTCATCTCCTTCGCTTAACCCGAATCCGACGCGGAAGTCTTGGCTCGGCCGTCGCCCGGAGCCGCCGCGGAACTCTAAGCCTTAGGGTCCCGGTCGATGCAGCCGCTGGATCTGTGGCACGCCCGGCTCGATTCGCCAGCCTGGCCCAGCGCCGGGGCTTTGCCCGTTCACGAGCGGGAGCGAGCGGCGAGGATCCTGCGCCCGCTGGCCCGGCGGCGCTGGATCGCGGCGCGCTGGGCGCTGCGCGGTGTGCTGGGTCGCTATCTCGAGCGGGAGCCGGCGACGGTCGACCTCGCGATCGGCCGGCGCGGCAAGCCCCAGCTCGGGGGCGGGGAGCCACTTGCCTTCAACCTCAGCCACAGCGACGGCCTGGCGGTGGTCGCTGTGGCAAGCGCGGGGGATGTCGGCGTCGACGTCGAGCGGATCGGCTCGCGCCCGGCTGAGTTCTACGCCGCCTGGACGAGACGCGAGGCGCTTGCCAAGTGCCATGGGGTGGGCCTCGGCGCACCGCTCCCCGATGCCGCCGCCATCGATTTCCGCTTCGACGCGGGGCCGGGCTTCGCCGCCGCGATCGCCGTCAGCGGCGAGGAGCCGCTGCTGCTGCGCCACTTCGTCGCCGAGCCCGCCTGAGGCTCAGTAGGTGCCGCCCAGCTTGCGGTGGTCCCAGCTGGCCACCCGCAGCGGCTTGAAGTGGATCGCGACCCGTTTCGGCGCCTGGGCTTCCAGCGCCGCCTTGGCATCGCCCTCGACCGAGGAGATCCCCTCGGCGTAGCGCACGGTCAGCTCCTCGGCGAAGCCAATCACGGTCTCGAAGTCGCGGTGGATCGCCGCCTCCGCCTCGATCATCGCACCGCGCAGCTCACCGTACTCGCGCCCGGTCTCGAGCAGCACCGTGGCGCGCGGATCGCGTTCCAGGTTGCGCACCTTCTGTGACTTCGCATAGGTCCAAATCCACACCTCCCCTTCGCGGGGGACGAACCAAAGGGGCATCGAATGCGGGAAGCCTCGCGGTCCGTTCGAGGAGACCACCGCCACCCGCTCGACCTCGAGCAGCTCGAGCAGCTCCCCCTCGCTCAGCTCGATCTGGTGGCGCCGGCTCACTCTGCGAACACCCTAGAGAGAGCGGCTGTCGGGGGCGCCTCCCCGGCGGATACCATGCGGCCGCTTGACCTCCGAGGGCTCAGCCGCGAATGGCGGGGCGGCGGCACCGAGGCTGCCGGCCTTGACGGGGATCCGGATCCTCGCGGCCCTTGCCGTCTACGCCAGCCACATCGGGCCCCCGGCGGGGGCGCCGACGTTCGTCAGCAGCTTCTTCACCTCGGGTTACTGCGGCGTGACGCTCTTCTTCGTGCTCTCCGGCTTCGTCTTGGCGATCAACTACTTCGACGGCTTTCGCCGCGCCAATGCCGGCCGCACCTACAACTACTTCGTCGCCCGGATCGCGCGGGTCTACCCGCTCTACCTGCTGCTCACCTTCTATTTCGTCGTCCGGCTGCACGCCTCCGGCGAAAGCATCGACGGCTGGTGGCACAACGCGCTGGCGATCCAGGCATGGGACCCCGACGTGAACCGCGCCTTCAGCTTCGACCCGCCCTCTTGGTCGATCAGCGTCGAGTTCTTCCTCTACGCCTGCTTCCCGCTCCTCGTTCCCCTGCTGGCCCGCCTGCGCAGGCCGCGCAGCACGCTGCTGACCGCGGCGGCGATCGCCGCCGGTCTGGCGGCGCTGGCCGCCTGGTTCGTCCTGATCGGCCAGCCCTACGATCCGGCCGATCCGAACTCCTCGCATCGCTGGCTCTACCGGATGCCGCTCACCCGGCTGGGCGACTTCACGCTGGGGATCCTCGCGGCGCGCCTGTATGTCCAGACGAGGGGGCGGGAGTCCGTTGCCCGCGCCGGCCTGCCGCTGATACTCGGTGCGGCCGCGGTCACCGTGGCCCTGATGTCATGGCAGGGGCTCGTCTTCACCCCTTGGAGCTGGGACGTCGCCTATGCCGTCCCGGCGACGATCTTCATCTTCGGGCTCGCCGTCGCGCCCTCGAGCTGGCCAGCAAGGCTCCTCTCGCTGCCGTCGATGATCCTGCTGGGAGAGGCCTCCTACGCCTTCTACCTGATTCACGCGCCGGCGATCTCGCTGCTCGGTGCCGGTCAGTGGGCCGCCGGCGTCTCCGGCACCATCGTGATCCTCGAAGCGCTACTGCTGGGCGCGATCATCGCGATGGCGATCGGCCTTCACGTCGCCTTCGAGCGGCCGGCGCGGGTGTACATCCGTCGCCTCTTCTCCTCGAAGCGGCGGTCGGCACAGGTGCCGAGCCGTGGAGCCGCCGAGCCGGTGCCGCCGTGACCGCGGCGCTTGGGGGCCGATCGCTCAGGCGGCCCGCGGCCGGAACGAGCGCCGGTAGCCGCTCGGCGTAGTCGCGGTGGCGCGGCGGAAGTGCTCGCGCAGGGAGGCCGCGGTGCCGAAGCCGGCGCGCCAGGCCACGTCCTCGATCGGCAGGTCGGACTCCTCCAGCAGGCGGCGGGCCTCGAGCACGCGCTGCCCGTGCAGCCAGCGTAACGGCGTGGTGCCGGTCTCCTCGCGGAAGCGGCGCGCGAAGGTGCGGGGGCTGACGCTGGCATGGCGCGCCATCGCGGCGACGTCAAGGGGCTCGGCGAGGCGCTCCAGCGCCCAGCGCCGGGCCGGCTCGAGCGAGCCGGACTCCTTCGCGGCGAGGCGCTTGATGAACTGGGCCTGGCCGCCATCGCGATGCGGCGCGGCGACCATGCGGCGGGCGACCCGCTCGCCGGCGGCGGCGCCGAAGTCCTTGCGCACGATGTGCAGGGCGAGGTCGATGCCGGCGCTGAGGCCGGCCGAGGTCATCACCGTGCCCTCGTCGACGTAGAGCGAAGCGGGGTCGACCTCCACGGCCGGGAAGAGACGCGCGAGCTGATCGGCGTGGGCCCAGTGGGTCGTGGCTCGACGACCGTCGAGCAGCCCGGCGTAAGCGAGCGCGAAGGCGCCGGTGCAGACCGAGACCAGCCTGGCGCCGCGGTCCGCCGCGGTACGCAGCGCCTCGAGGACCGCCGGGGACGGCGATTCCAGCAGGTCGAAGTACCCGGGCACGACGATCGTGTCGGCGTTCTCTAGCGCGTCGAGGTCGCGGCGGGTATCGAGGCCGAAGCCGGTGGTCGTCTCGATGCGGCGCCCGCCCTCCGAGCAGCAGGTCACCTCGTACAACGGCGTCCCGCCGGCTTCGGATGCGGCGATCAGGACCTGGGTCGCCGCGGTCAGGTCGAAGGCGACGAGACCGTCCAGGCAGAGCGCGGTGACCCGGTGCATGGCAGAAATCTAGCGAACATTGTCAATCCTGCCACTCGACGGGCGTCGCGCGGGCGGCGAAGATCCGTCGATGCAAATCGCCATCTTGCTCTTCGAGAAGCTCGCCGCCCAAGACGCCGTCGGCCCCTACGAGGTATTCCGGTGCGTTCCCGGTTGGGACGTTCACTTCACCGGCCTGCGCACGGGAGAGGTCCGCGCAGAAGGCGGCCTCGGCCTCAGCGTCGACCGGCCGCTCGAGCAGACCACGGAAGCTGACCTCGTGCTCATCCCCGGCGGCCGCGGCAGTGACGTCCTGCTCGAGAACGAGACCGTCCTCTCGTGGCTGCGTGAGATCGATGCCGCGACGAGATGGACGACGTCGGTTTGCACCGGTGCCCTCGTCCTGGGGGCTGCCGGGCTGCTCGACGGCAAGCGCGCGACCTCCAACTGGCTGGCCCTCGACGAGTTGCCGAAGTACGGCGCCGATCCGGTCGGCGGGCGCTGGGTCGAGGACGGCAAGATCCTCACCGCGGCCGGTGTGACGGCCGGCATCGACATGGCCTTGCACCTCGTGGGCCGCGAGGCGGGGCCCGAGACCGCACAGGCCGTCCAACTTGGAATCGAGTACGACCCCGATCCTCCCTTCGACGCCGGTTCGCCTGAGAAGGCCCCGAAGCAGATAGTCGATCTGGTCACCTCGGTGAGCCGCGCGACCGCCTGAGCGGACCCTGTGGCGCCGGCTTCAGCCGGCTACCTGAGGGTCAGCGACCGGCCGACCCGGCCGCCGGGGATCGCCACGAGGAGGTGCGCCCGCGGCCGCTCGCGAAGGTGGGACAGGGTCCGCCCACCCGCGCCGAGGCCGACGCTGAAGGTGTGCGCGCTGCCGCCGGTGAGCCGGAAGGCACGCCGGGCGAGCAGCCGCCGCACCAGCCTCGTCCTCACCACGGCGTGGCGGCGGCGGTGGACGACGTAGCGCCGCGGGACGCGGCCGCGAACGAGGATCTGCCCCGGGCAGAGCGTCCCCACCGGCCATTCGCAGCGCAGGGTGATCCGGACCGTGTTGCCGACAGCTTTGGTGCGCAGCACGCTGATCGGCACCGGCACCCCGACCGTACGGCAGCCGAGCAGCTTGTCGGCGCCGGGCCCGATGTCGATCGCGTAGACGCAGAGCCGCTGGCTGCCGCTGCCGACGACGGCGAAGCTCGCGTCGAAGCCGTGCGCGGCGCCGGCGCGCGGGAAGAGGCCCAGCAGGTCGGTGCGTTCCTGCGTGGCGATCGGACCGAGCTCGTAACCGGAGGCGCCGCCTTCGTCGACCTCGCCGCCCAGGTAGGCGGCGATCGAGACCGGCGACTTCGGCGCGTCGGGGTCGAACGCCCAGCCGGAGATCTGCACCTGGCCGGGGGCGGGCGAGCTGACCGAGTCGAAGCTGCCGCGTGGATCGCTTCCCGAAACCGTCGTCCCGGCGGTCGCGCCTTCGACGTAGTTGTTGTCGATGTTGATCGTGACGCCGCCGTAGGTCTCGTCGTGGCCGCCGCGGTATTGGTGGATGCGCTGGTGGTCGGCCCAGGCACCGTCGGGGAAGTAGGAGCCCGTGGTGCTGGCGTGGCCGTCCCAGTTGGCGACCCAGAGGTCGTCGGGCTGCACGTAGCCGCTGCCCAGACGCGAGGCGAGGTCGGCGATGCCCGAGGCGCTGCTGCTGTAGACGCCAGAGTCGTAGCCGAGCGCGTGCAGGCGGCTGGTCCAGGCGCCGAGGAAGGCGAGCGTCGCGTTCGTCGCGCTGGCGGTGCGCGAGTAGCTCTCCATGTCGAAGTAGATCGGGCTGCCTTCGCCGATTCCGGCGATGCGGGCCTGGTCGACCGCGTCGGTCGCCGCTTCGACGCCCTGGGCGGTGGCGGTCGAGAGCGAGGTGCTGAGCTTGGCGCAGGAGCTGCAGCTCGAGGTCGGCGCCTGCAGGCCGACGTAGGTCGGGATCAGGTGCCAGCCGGCGGCGGTCTGTTCGGCCACCCAGCTCGCCGTCAGGTTCGGCTGCGAGCAGCCCCGGTTGAGGCCGCCGACGTAGACGCCGATCGCCCGGTAGGGCGAGGATGCCCAGGCCGACATCGAGCGCCGCGAGGGCGCCGTGCAGGCGTCGAAGCCGAGACCGGTGTAGTCGGAGGCGGTCGAGAGGCGAGCCGGCGGCACTCGCGCGATCCCGCCTCCGTGCTGGGATGCCGAAGCTCGGGGGCGGGCGGGCGCGGTCCTCGCCCGTGCGGCGGGGTCGACGAGGATCGCCCGGCGCCGTCCCATCGCGCCGGCCGGACACCGCTGCGCGGCCCCCGGTTGCCCCAGGTAAACGGCCCTGCGGTCGAGCCGCACGCACATGTGCGGTCGCTCGGCCAGGCGGAAGACCGGCCAGCCCGCGGGCACGGCGATCTCCTCACCCCGGAAGTGAACGGTCTTCGCGCCGGCGCCCGCGGGCAGGACCAGCGCCAAGGCAAGCACGCATAGAGCAACACGCCGCATCTACCCCCCAACCATTCCAATAGAGCAACGTTTCGGAGGGCCGAGGCCATTGATGAAAGATTGGAGCCACTGCCGAAATTAGCGCGAGGCCGGAGAGGTCGATGACCAAGCGAGGCGGTCACGAGACGGTTCCCGCGTAGCAGCGCTACGTGGGAACTGGGGAGGGGCCGAATCGTGCAGCGTCACTCGGCCTCATCCGGACCGCGATCATTTCGGCAGGGGCTCCAACAAGAGCTCGCGCCAAGGATCCTCGCCGGCCATCGGCTGGGTGCGGCCCTCGAGCCAGTCGGCCTGGAGGTCGTCGTAATGGGGGCTGGCGGGGTGGCCGGACTGGCCGGTGAACATCTGCCAGCGCGAGCGCTCTGGCGCGGTCGGGTCGCCGACCATGCGCCAACTCGGGGCCCAGACCGCCTTGTAGGGGTCGTTGGGGTCGTAGGCGATCTGGCTCACGGTCTCCTGCGCGCCGCCGGCGCGCAGCCGGCGGTTCAGCAGGCGGCGCAGGACGGGGTTGGCGTCGCCGAGCGGATGCGGGAACTCCATCTCGTGGACGCGGCCCCAGCGCCAGCACTCCGGGTCGGGGCCGAAGCGGTCGGTCAGGTCGTCGAGGGCGCCGGCGAGCGCCTCCAGCACGAGGTCGTCCCAGGGTCGCCCGATCAGCTCCTCGTCGGCCTCCTCCCAGAGGCCCATCAGGTGCGAGTGCCAGCGCCAAGGTGAGGTCACGTGCGGGGTGAAGCCGCTGTCGGCGCGGTCGAGCCAGCGCTCGCAGAGGTCGCGGTCACCGATCGCCGCCCGGGCGACCTCGCGCCCCAGCCGCAGCAGGAACGCCTGGTAGATCGTGCCGGCGATCGTGTCCGGGTCGAGGCGCCCATCCCAGCTGCGCAGCCGCTCGAGCGCGCTGGTCTCCCGCTGCCCTCTGGGGCTCAGCCGGCCAAGGCGCCGCGCCGCCTCCAGTCCGGGGATCGAGAGGTCGTCGGACTGCATCGCCTCGAAGTCCTCGATGTCGTGCGCGTCGCGCGAGCGCAGCAGCTGCTCGATTCGCCGGGCGCGGAAGCCGTCCAGCCAGTCGCTGGTGATGTGGTGCGGGTAGTCGTCGCCGACGATGCGATTGTTGGCGGTGACCAGAAAGCCGCTCTCGGGATCGACCGTCTCCGGCAGCTCCTCGTAGGGCACCGTCCCGTCCCACTCGAAGTCTCCATCCCAGCCGGGCTTCGGCAGGTCGGGGCAGCCGCCCTTGCGCAACGGCAGGCAGCCGATCAGCTTGTATCCGATCGAGCCGTCGCGGTCGGCCCAGATCAGGTTCGAGGCGGGCGAGGTGTGGCCCTCCAGCTTCGCGACCAGCTCCGGGCCGGAGCGGATGCCGTGAAGCTCGAACATCCCAGCGAAGGCCGTCGGCCGGTCGAGCGTGATCCAGCGCAGGGCCAGCGGCTCGGCCTCATCGGCTCCCAGCGTCGCGTTGACCAGCGGGCCGTGGTGGGTGATCCGCACGTCGAGCAGCTCGGGGGCGTCGCGGCCCTTGACCGCGATCTCCTCGCGCACCAGCTCCAGCGGCCGCCACTCCCCCTCGAACAGGTAGCGGTCGCCGTCGATCCGCTCGACGAAGAGGTCCTGGACATCGGCCATCACGTTGGTGAAGGTCCAGCAGACGTCGTTGTTCTGGCCCATGTAGACGCCGGGCATGCCGGGGAGCGAGGCGCCGCGCACGAAGCGGTCGGCCAGCGTCAGCCCGACCTGGTACCAGATGCCGGGCATGCTCGGCGGCAGGTGGGGATCGCCGGCGATCAGCGGTGAGCCGGTCGCGCTCAGCGCTCCGCTCACCGCCCAGTTGTTGGAGCCGCTCGCCTCCGCCGCCATGCCGATCGAGCGGCGCACGGCGTCGAGCTGCTCGGCTAGGCCGAGGCCGTCGCCCGACCAGATCTCCTGGGTGACGACCGGGTTGTCCGCGGGGTAGCCGGGATCCAACTTCGCCGCGAGCTCAGGCCCCAGCTCGCGGGCCATGTCGGCGCGCAGCAGCTCCTTCTCCCAGTTGGTAGAGAGGCCGAAGGCGAGCAGCTTGCCGAGCCCGAGGATGTCGGCGGGACGCCATGGCTCGAACTCGAGCCGCAGCAGCTGCATCTCGAAGGGCTTTGCCCTGGCGCTCGCCGCGGCCGCGTTGACCCCCTCGCAGAAGCGCTCGAGCAGGGCGCGCAGGTGTGGATCCAGGTCCGTCGCCTCGCGCTCGGCGGTGCGGCGCATTCCCAGGGTGCGCATCAGGCGATCGACCGGCAGGCCCTCCTCACCGGCGAACTCGGAGACGCGACCCGAGAGGACGCGGCGGTAGAAATCCATCTGCCAGAGCCGGTCCTGGCCGTGGCAGAAGCCCTCGGCGAACCAGAGGTCGGCGGCGCTGCCGGCCTCGACGTGAGGGACGCCCCAGCGATCGCGCCGCACCCGCACCGCCCCTTCAAGGCCGGCCAGCTCGATAGTCCCCCTCGTCTTCGGCAGCGGCCGCCGCGCCAGCCGGTGCCAGGCAGCCGCCGCACCGGCGACTGCCAAGCCGGTGGTGGCGGCTCCAGCCAAGACTCCCCTACGCATCGACTTGCCTCGCGACATGAGAGGGAGCCTAGCGGCGACATGCCTAATGCGGCGGCTTGGCTGGCTAGCCGACTAGTGGTTTTTACGTGGGAAGCATCGATACTTTTCCCCGTCTGACCGGTTCGGTTCACTGCGTCGGCGATAGGCCGAAGATCAACGTGAACTATCTGAAGACAGTGCGAAAAAGCTGGCGCCGTCCCGCGGCGTGCGCGCTGACGGTCGGCAGCGTCGTGCTGTCGACCTGGCTTACGTCCGCTCCAGTCATGGCAACGCCCCGACCGAACGCCCTCGATCCCAACTTCGGTGATCACGGCATAGTCCTCACTCCCCTCGACGCCTCTGGCTATTTCCCAGAAGTGAAGATTCAAGCGGCCGCCGGACCCGCGGGCACGATCGTGCTCGGCAGCGGTAAGACGATCGCCCGCTACCTTCCCGATGGGACGCTCGATCCGGCCTTCGGCAGCGGGGGCATGCTGACGGTCGCCGATCCCGAAGGAATTTCTTTCTCGATGAACGATCTGGCCGTCGACTCGGCCGGCCGAGTCGACGTCTTCGGCGAAGTCGAGGTCCCCGGGGTCAGCCTTCCTGCCTCCTACGTGTCGACCCTCACTCCCACCCTGGCGGCGATCGTCCGCTACGACAGCAGTGGAGCGATCGACACGAGCTTCGGCGGCGGCGACGGTGTCGTCCTCACCGACTTCGGCCAGCCGCGTTACGGCTCGCCGTACAGCCCCCCGGGCTATTACGAGAAGGCGGTCGCGGGAGCCGCACGGGGAACGGTGGGAACGGATGGCAGCCTGACCGTGCTTGGCACGATCACGGACATCCGGCCTGGACCAATCCGCTCGGCCGCGGCATCGGCTGAGTCCCTGGTGGCGCGCCTGACTCCTTCCGGCGACTTCGATCCGAGCTTCGGCGGCGGCGACGGCGTCGTCGCCGAAACTGGCTTTCGGGACATAGACGGTTTCATGACCGGCCGGGCGGGCCATTCGATCCTCGCGGGAGAAGCGGCGGGCAGCCCGTCGGCCGGAAGTCAGACGACCGAACTGATCGCTCGACTCGAGGCCGACGGCGCCATCGACCAGACGTTCGCAAAGAGCGGATTCCGGACGCTCCCACTTTCCGGACCGGTTAGCGCAATCGCCGTCGACCGCCGCGACCGGCCGGTGATGCTGATCGGCTCGTCGATCGTGCGTTTGACGCCCGCGGGCAAGCTCGACCGTGGGTTCGGCAGGGCTGGCATTGCGGTCGTGCCCTCAACCGCCCAGGTCGATCTGGATGCCCTTTGCCTCACCCGGAAAGGACCCGTTCTCGTCGGATCCCGGCTTCGCCCGAAGGCGAGACCCTACGCTGGCGACATCTATAGACGCTCAATCACCCTGACCCGGATTGGCCCGTCCGGCAAGCCAAACCTGAGCTTCGGGCACCGAGGTTGGATCACCACGAGCCTCGGCGGCGCCTCCACCTCGATCGGCCGGGAGGCCTTCATCGACCGTCGCGGCAGGCTTCTCGTCGCAGGCGCAGTCGGGCAATCCTCTCATCTGGCCGACCCGGCGAAGATCTTGCTGGCCAGGTACGTCCTGAGATAGACGAGCTACCGTTACTCCCAGAGGTCTCCAGGGAGCCGTCCCTCGGCCTCGAGCTTCTGCAGGTGCGCCTCCATGACGAGCGCGGCGGCCGGACGCAGGTTGGTTGGGACGTCCGACCAGGCCTTGGCGAGCAGCGCTTCCTTGGAGCGCTCCCCGCCCTCGAGCGCGGTGAGCAGGCGGCGCTCGCGCATCTCGCGGTGCTCGACGTACTCGGCCAGCTTCGCCGCCGGGTCAGTGATCCAGGGGCCGTGGCCGGGACAGATCAACTCGATCGGCTCGGCCTGCAGGAGGAGCAGCGAGCTCATGTAGGCGGCAAGCGAGCCGCCGTCGGGCGGGACGAAGGTCGAGCCCTCGCCGAGGACGAGGTCGCCGCTGAAGCAGACGCCATCCGCCGTGAGGAAGCAGACGTGGTCGGCGGCGTGGCCCGGAGTGGCGAGGACGCGCAGGCCGCCGTGCTCCTCCCCACCGCAGGGAAGCACGACGTCCGCCTCCAGCGCCTCGGCGCCGGCGGCGTGATCGCCATGGCTGTGGGTAAGCAGGACTAGGCCGATCCCACCCCGCTCCTCCGCCGCCATCCGTACGGCGTCGAGGTGAGCGGGATCGTCCGGCCCGGGGTCGATCACCGTGCATGGATCGGACCCGTAGAGGTAGGTGTTGGTCCCGGCCAGCGTCATCGGCCCGGGATTGGGGGCAACGATCCTCAGGATCTCCCCGTGTCCCGGTGCCTGGGTCACGCAGCGCTGGCCGCGACTTCGGCGGCGATCGCCTCGCGCGCCTCGTCCGGCTCGAGCACGACCAGGTCGCCGGCGCCGCGCAGGATCTCGCGCACCAGCCATGAGGTGCCGGCGTAGGGCAGCTCGACCACGACGGCCCCGTCGGCGAGCTCCTCGACCACGGTGCGCTCCTCGCGCAGCCAGCGGGCCCGCTCGGGCGAGACCCAGACGCGGGCGACCTGGGCGGTCGGCACCTCGCCGTCGGTCATCCACCCCTCGACCCCGGCCAGCTCTTCGACCTCCTGCCGCGGCTCGTAGGTCTCGCTGCTAGCCACCGCCTCCTTCACCCGGTCGAGCTTGAAGTGGCGGATTCCCTCTTTGGTCAGGTCGTAGCACTCGACGTACCAGCCCTCGCGCCCGTTCTCCAGCCGGTAGGGCTCGACCCGCCGTTTGGTGAACTGGTCCTCGTTCTCCTTGTAGTACTGGATCTCCAGCACCCGACGCCCGGCGATCGCCTCGTTGACGACCCGCGCCACCTCGGTGTCGCCGCCGCTGCCGGAGGCGATCTCCAAACCCTCCTCGGAGGGGTCGTGGCCGAGCGCCTTGACGATCTTCTCGCGGGCGCTCTGCAGACCCCCCTGCGGCAGGTGGTCGCCGAAGAGGTCGATCGCCGCGACCAGCGCCTTCGCCTCCAGGGGCAGCAGCCGGGCGGGGCGGGCGAAGTTGTCGCCGTAGGGCTCGGAGTCGACCTCGATCTCGTCGCCGAGGACTTCGGCGTAGAGGACGTAGGTGCCGCCGCCGAAGTTGACGACGTTGAGCAGGTCGATGTCCTCCTGCAGCTCCTCCCCGGTCAGCTCGAGCCGCTGGCGCAGCTCCGAGACCTGAAGCCGCTCGCCTTTCTTGGCGGAGTCGATCAGCAGGCCGGCGAGGGTGACGAGGCGGGCGAAGCGCTCCGGCCGGATCGCCGCCTCGCCGCGCCCATTGGCTCGTGAGCGGGGCTGCGGCTCGCGCAATGGGCGCTCGACCGTCTCGGCCGGCTCGAAGTCGCTGCGGTGGCGGTCGTGGAGGAGGTCGAGCCGCTCGCGGGCTTCCTCGCGCAGCTCCTCGGGCTCGAGCACCTCGGCGTTCTGGCGCCAGCGCAGGACCCAGGCGATCAGCTCCCGCGGCGAGGCGTAGTCGGTCTCGAAGACCGAGCCCTTGCCCGGGGCGTCGTCGGCCTTGCGGGCTGGGCGCAGGGTGCCGTAGGCGCTGAAGTCCCGCTCGATCAGCCAGGAGATGCGGTCGCGGACGAAGATCTTCGCGGTGCCGCGGATCTCCCCCAGCTGCCAGTCGGCGCGCTGGCCGTAGTCGCGGCGGTCGAAGTCCTCGGGCGGCGAGAAGTCGTGCTCGGCCTTCGAGGCGTAGCCGACCTTGCCCTGGATGCGGGAGAGGCGGAAGACGCGGACCGCCTCGCGCTCGTGCGAGAGGCCGATCAAGTAGAACTGGCCCGAGCGGAAGACCAGGTGGTAGGGATCGACCTTGCGCTTCTCGGTCTCGTCGCGCTCCATCGTGTAATACGTGAACTCGATCGTCTTGCGGCGCGAGATCGCCGTCTCGATCTTGGAGAGGCGCTGGGAGAGGTCGCGGCCTCCGGCCGAGGCGGTCATCGCCATCTCCACCGGCGCGCGGTCGCCCTCGCTGATCGGGTTGGGATGGCCCCAGGCGACCTGCTGCAGGGCCAGGCGCAGCGGCTCGGCGTAGGCGAATTCGCCTTTGGTCAGCAGCAGAAGCGCCGTGCTGAGCGAGGCCAGCTCGTCGTCGGTGAACTTGATCGCGTCGAGGTAGAAGTTCTCCGGCGGCAGCGAGTAGAGCTCCGCCTCGAAGAAGCCCTCGCCCGGTTTCTCCACCCCGAGCTGGATGCCGAGGCTCTCCAGCTCGGCGCGGTCGGCGTAGAAGCGACGCGCGAAGGCGTCGTCGTTCATGTCGCTGTAGCCCTCGACCTCGCGCTTGATCTCCAGCGCCGAGACCGGCCGTCCCTGCGCCATCAGGAAGGAGATCAGCGAGAGCTGGCGGATCAGCTTCTCGGTGTCCTTTGCCACGAGCCCAGAATAGTGAGGGCGATAGGGCGGGCCACGCTCCGGAACCGCCGTAAAGCCGCATTTTGCCCCCTTTCGGCCGGGATAGAGTGCGACCGGCGTGGACATCCTTCGCAACCTGCTCCGCGCGCCCATGAGGACGTGGGGCGGATCGAACGCTGTACGAGGCGCTTTTAGATCGCTTGTCAGGCCGCTTGGCGGGCGCCGAAGTACGCGGAGCCCGAGAGCGCGCGGTCGAAGCGGGACCAGGACTCGCCGGCGGGCAGCTCGCGCTCGAGCCGGTCGAAGCTGCCGAGGCGGCCACCGAGGTTGTCGATCATGTGGACCAGGACCGCCTCGCGGGTGGCGGGAACCACCGGCGAGCCGTGCTCCAGCGAGCCGTGGTGGCTGAGGATGATGTGGAGGACAGCCTGGGCGAGGGAGGGGTCGAAACCCGGGATCTCCTCGATCTCGCGGCGCACCGTGTAGTAGCCGAGCGGGATCTCCCCCTGCAGGCGACCGGCGTCGGTGAGGTCGATCGCCAGGGGGTCGTCGTTGTAGGCGATCGTCTTGCCGATGTCGTGCAGGAGGGCCCCGGCGACCGCGACCTCGCGATCGATGCCCGGGAAGAAGTTGGCGGCGGCGCTGACCGCCTGCGCGACCGAGACGGTGTGCTCGAGCAGCCCGTGGCGGTAGGCCTGGTGGTAGACCTTCGCGGCCGGCGCGTCGCGGAAGCGCTCCCAGATCGGCGAGCGCTCGCCGAAGAAGCGGTCGAGCAGCTCGCGCAGCTGCGGCTCCTGCACGGTCTCGAGGAGCTGGCGCAGCTTGCCCTCCAGGTCCTCGAAGGAGACCTCCGACTCGGCGGCCAGCTCAGCCGGGTCGTACTCCCCGTCGGCCGCCTCGCGAAGCCCGGAGAGCTTGATCTTCGCCCCCCAGCGCTCGCTCGTCTCGAAGACCCCGCCTACCTCGACGGCCGTGCCGGGCGCGGCGAGGGCGTAGAGCGCCTCGGCCTCCTCCCAGGCGACCGCCTCGGCGGTGCCGCTGGCGTCGCCGAGCACCAGCCGCAGCCAGGGCTCGCCGTTGCGCTTGCGGCGCAGCTCGCGCTCGCGCACGGCGTAGACGCATGACACGGGCTGACCGTCCTCGAGCTCACGCAGGCGGACCCTGGCGGGCGGCGGGGCGGCTTCGGCCGGCTGGACGCTGGCGCCGCCGGCGGTGTCGATCAGCGCCTCCTGGAACATGGTGGGATCGAGCTGCTCCATTTCAGGCCAAGGTAGAGGCGGTGGCGGACGGTTGTTGCCGGTGTGATCGACGGCATGGGCTCGCTCGTTGCCGGCCCAGGCAAGACGAACGGCGAAAGTGATCTAAATGACACCACCGAGCCAGTGACCGAGCGCGACGGCGGCGAATCCGGCGAGCAGGGAGAGGCCGAGGTTGAGCCAGACGAGGTGGGTGTGGCCGGCGTCCGCCAGCCGATGCGAGTCGAGGATCCAGGTGGAGAAGGTGGTGAAGGAGCCGATGCCGCCGCCGGCGACGACGACCAGCGCCTCACCTTCGAGCGCCGCGCCCGCGACCAGGCCCAGCGCCAGCGCCCCGACGATGTTGATCGCGAGGATGCCGTGCGGGAAGGGGTGCTCGGTCCGCGCGGTGACGGCGGTGTCGATCAGATAGCGCGCCGCCGCGGCGGCGCCGCCGAGCAGGCCGACGGCGAGCCAGGCGGGAGCGCTCACCGACTCCTCCTACTAGGCGGATTTATGCCGCATACCGAGACAAATCCGCCACGGCCCATCACTCCGCGACCTTCGGGGGTCGCTCGAGCGCGATCCCGATCCGCACGAAGGCGTAGCCGACGGCGAGAGTTGCGCCGACATAAGCAGCCGCGAGGCCGAGATGGCCGCCATCGACCATCTCGAACAGCTCCAGCTGCAGCGTCGAGAAGGTCGTCAACGTGCCACAGATGCCGGTGGTCAGGAAGGGGTGGGCGAGGCTGTCCTCGGGGTGATCCCGCAAGCGGGCGATGACGTAGCCGAGCAGCAGCGCGCCAGCCATGTTGACCGCGAAGGTCGCCCAGGGCCAGCCATCCGGTCCGTGCGGCGCGGCCTCGGCCAGGCCGACCCGGGCGAGCGCGCCGATCATGCCGCCGGCATAGATCGCGGCGAGGCGGCGAAGCTCAAATTGCGTAGCTCGCATTTGGAGGTCTCCTATCAGCGTCGTTGGACGACGTGGTAGGGACCGTCAGCGGATCGAACCGCGCTTATGAGGGAGCGAGCCCCATCGCTCGTTACGTGATTGTAACTTCGCTGCCCTGCAGCTCGACCTAGGGTTGTCGGAGAAGATGGACGAGCGACCCGACCTCCTGCGCCGCGCCGCCACCGAGGCGACCGCGACCGCCCCGACCCCGAGCGAGGCCTGATGGCTCGCGTCCTCTTCGTCTGCCTCCACAACGCCGGCCGCTCCCAGATGAGCGAGGCGCTCTTCATGCGGGCGGCGGGCGATCGCCACGAGGCACGCTCGGCCGGGACCACGCCAGCCGCGCGGGTCCACCCTGAGGTGATCGGGGCGATGGCCGAGCTCGGGATCGACCTCGCCGACCGGATTCCCCGCCGGTTGGAGCGTGAGGACGCGGAGTGGGCCGACGTCGTGGTGACGATGGGCTGCGGAGACGAGTGCCCCTACATCCCGGGCAAGCGCAACCTCGACTGGGACCTGCCCGACCCCAAGGGCCAGCCGATCGAGACGGTCCGCGCCACGCGCGGGGAGATCGAGCGGCGGACGATGCAGCTCGTGGACGAGCTGGCGGCACCCTGAGGCTGGAGACGCCCCCTGAGAAGGACGCGCCCCCGCGTCCAACCGGCCCTCAACCCAGCGAGAGCTCTTCCTGCCGAGCGTATTCCGCCAGACGACGGCGGCGATGGAGTCGGCTCACGAAGGTCACGGCTCCGCAGGTCAGAGTGACGATCGCCAGAACCATCACCCAGAAGCCCCAATGACGGTGGTCCCCGGGAACCCAGGTGTTGGCGCCGTAGAAGCCGACGATCAGCGTCGGCACCAGGAGGACCGTCGCGAGGAACTCCAGGCGCCTCTGCGCTTCCTCATGCTGTGCACGCTGCGCATCCGACATCCTTATGTGCATCAGCTGGAAGCCGTGCCGCAGCATGTCGCCGAGGTCGGAAAGCTCCGTCAGCGCGTCGTCGATCCGCTTGTCGACTTCCTTGACCTCATCGTGGTCTTCGACCGGCAGCCAGGCCTTGTCGCAGTCTCTGTGCAGTCCGGAGACATTGAGGGGATTGAGCCAGTCGCGCAGCCTGGCACGCGCGCCCCACAGCTCGCGCAATTCCTTCTCATGGACGAACATCGCGTCATGCGCTTCGCTGCCGATCCCGTATAGCTCCAGCTCCCATGTCTCGAGCGCATTCTGGAAGTGTCGGTGTGCCGGGGCGTAGGTGAGCGCGAGCTCGTGCATTACCAGCACCCCAAGATCCCCTGCGGTCTTCCCACCTCCGTCCATCCGCCAGCGCTTGGCGACATCTTCGAGCAGCTCGTCCTTCTCAATGGCCTCCACGTCATTCGACTGATGTTCGGAGCCGCGGTACAGGCAGGGCTCGTGCCACCTCGTGATCAGCCAGCGCCCCCCGGCGAGCAGCTCGACCGCCTGATAGACGGCGGCCGCCGGTGGACTGTCCCCACGTCCCCATCTGGCCTGGCCTGCCGGCGGATATACACCGAAGCTCGAGGCCAATCGCACCGTTCCGTCGCGCCAGCGCCGGTTTTCGGGGATGTCGTCGGGAGTGAGCAGGTCTTCGAGCATGTTCACCTGCAATCCATCGCAGAATGGCTCCAGTTGCTCGAACAGCTCGCTCGGATCGACCGGACGGCCGACGTCGAACCAGCAGATCGCGTCGGATGGCGGTGGGGTCCTCAACTCCCACGTCTGTGGCCCCCGGCCGACGATCCACATCGATGCATCGACTGCGTGGTGGAACTTTCCCGGACCGCTCGCCTCGATCAGTGGAGTCTTCGCAGGTCCCACGACGGCCACGCTAACCGCACTGAACGTCTGGAGCAAAAACACGGCGGTTCGCTGAAGGCTCGAATCCAGGAGGCGATCTATCGCAAGGGACCCACCAAGCGGCAGGCGATCTGGCAGAGTCCGGGCCGATGAAGCTCTGCCGAATCGCCTCCGACGGCAACAGCCCCTCGCTCGGCGTGGTGGTGGACGAGGAGGTCGCCGATCTCTCCTCGGCCGGGGTTCCCGCCGAACCCGCCGTCGTGCTCGGCGAGCTCGGCGAGACGAAGCTAGGGGAGCTCGCTGGGGCGGCGCCGCGACTGCCACTCTCCGACGTCCGGCTGCTGGCGCCGTGCAGCCCCCGCAAGTACCTCGCGATCGCGCTCAACTACCGCGATCACATCGCCGAGATGGGCATGGAGGCACCCGAGGTGCCGGTCTTCTTCAACAAGCAGGTGAGCTGCGTGGTCGGGCCCGGTGCCGACGTGCACATGCCGAAGGTGTCCACCTTCCTCGACTACGAGGCCGAGCTGGCCGTCGTGATTGGCCGGCGCTGCCGGCACGTGCCGGTGGAGCGAGCGCACGAGGTGATCGCCGGCTACACCTGCGCCAACGACGTCAGCGTCCGCGACTGGCAGGGACGCGCGCAGACGATGACGATCGGCAAGTCCTTCGACACGCACGGGCCGCTGGGACCGTGGCTTGTCACCGCCGAGGAGCTGGGTGACCCCAACGACCTGGCGATCCGCTGCTTCGTCGACGACGAGCAGCGCCAGGATGCCCGCACCAGCCAGATGGTCTTCGACTGCTTCCAGCAGGTCTCACACCTCTCCGAAGCGTTCACCCTCGAGCCGGGCGACGTGATCGCCACCGGCACGCCGGCCGGGGTCGGCCTGGGCCGCCAGCCGGTCCGCGACAACCTGCTCCACGTCGGCGACACGGTGCGGGTCGAGATCGAGGGAATCGGCGAGCTGATCAACACGGTGGTCGAGGAGCCCGAGGGCTTCGTCGCCGAGCCTTTCAGTTAGGTCGGTGCTCCGCCCCGGATCGCCCCACGTCAGAGCTTGGTTTATTCGCCGACGCGTCGCCGCTGGGGCGGTGACGTGCTGCCGTCATAGATAACTCGATTGCGAATCGACCGGCCGAACTTGATCTGCTTGGTGATTCCCAACCCAACCCCGCCGCAAGCCTCGTTCTTGCCGAGGTGGACTTCGAAATAGCGCAGGAAGACGGTGATGACGACCGACTTCGGGTGCCAGGTCTTGGTCACCCGCTCGATGCTTGGTTTCGGCGTTCCGACGCAGTATCCGGTCGAGATTGCCAGCGTCAGCTTGTGCGAGCCGTCGACAGAGCTCAATCCCCAGCTCACGGCGCGAACCTCTTCCGATTCGGTATAGGCCGGCGCACTGCCCTGAGCGGCGCTCATGGAAGCGAGCGCCACCGCAAGGCCGATCGACATGCGCCCGAATCGCTTTCCCATGGAAGTGGCGAGGGTGGGAATCGAACCCACGACACCACGATTTTCAGTCGTGTGCTCTACCAACTGAGCTACCTCGCCTAGGCGCGGTCGGCGCTGGCCGCCGCTGCGCGAAGGCTAGCGACCGGGGCGCTGGCGGGCTGCTTGGATTCGCGGATGGCCCGGGCTCGTGCAGGAATCGCGCTTGGCGCCGTGGCGCTGGCATTGTCGGGGCTGTCTGGGCGGCATGGAGCCGACGCCCGTACGCCCGCCGCGCTGCCTGGGATGCCGCCCCCGTTCCTGGGCGTCGCGATCGTCGGCAGCGGACGGCGCAGCGCAGCTGTCGATGCCTACGGAGACGTCGTCGATCTGCGGGCGCCCGGGCCGGCGGGCCGGGCGCTGGTTGCCGTCCCGGCCAAGCGACAGGCGGCTGGGACGGTGCCGACCAGCGCCGGGTTCGTCGCTCGGGCCAGACTCAGTCGGGGACGGACGCTCCCGCTATGGCGCGCCGACTCAGTCCGGCAGCGCTACGTGCCGGGAACCAACGTGCTGCTCACGGTCGCGCGGTTCGGGGTCGGGAGCGCGGCCGTCGTACGGCGGATCGAGTCCGCGGAGGACGGCGTTCCGGTTTCGGCCGGCCAAGGGTCTCCACGACTGTCGAGGACGATCCAGGCGGATCGCCGCTGGTTGGCCCGAGCCCAGCCGTTGGGCCGAGCCGCGCCGCGTTGGGCGCGGGCGATGTACAGGCGCTCGCTCTTGGTGCTGCGGGCGCTGACCGACCGGCGAACCGGCGCGGTCGCGGCTGGCGCCCGCGACGGCTGGGCGTACGTTTGGCCCCGAGATGCGGCGACCGTGGCGCTGGCCTTCGCCGCCGCGGGTTACCGGCCGGAGGCGCAGCGCGTCACGCGATTCCTCACCCACCTCGACCTCGACGCCGCGGCCCGCTTCGACGGTACCGGCGCGCCGGTACCCGGGCGCGGCGCGCAGGGGGATGCCGCCGGCTGGGTCGCGGCCGCCGCACAGGCCGTGGGGCTGCGGGCGCCGCGTCCTGGCGCCGGCTGGCAAGGCCGCGCCGACTACCAGGAGGGAGAGGCTGGGGACTATCTCGGTAACGCGCTCGCGTCCCCTGGCGATGGGACGAAGACGGCCCCATACGTCCCGAAACCGGCCCGTCGACCGGCGGAGAGCCCGGTCGCTGTGGCGTTCGGGACCGCACGAGGGCTGATGCGGATCGCCGGAGATCCCAGCTCCGGGCTGGATTCGGCAGCCGCGTGGGCGGTGCGGCCGTTTCCGCTGCCGGCCCTCTTCCCGGCGGTCCGCCGCACCCTGCTGCGTTTGGCCGCCCGACGCGAGAGCCGCTTCGGCATCGCGCCCTCCGAAGCCTGGAGCGGAGGCGAGGACCCCTGGACGGCGCCCACGGCCTGGACCGCCTGGGCGCTCGCCGCTTTGGCACGGGACGCCGGCGGCGAAGATACGGACGCCGGCGGTCGCCGCTCGGCCCGCGGCGATCGCCGCGCCGCGCTCAGCCTGATGGCCGACCTGCGGCGCGCCGCGACGCCGCTCGGACTGCTCCCCGAGCGCGTCGACGCACGCACCGGCCTGCCGACCTCGACCACGCCCCTGGCCTGGTCGCACGCTTTCGCGATCCTCGCCCTCCGCGAACTGTGGCCACAGACGTGCCGTGGAAAGCGTGCCCATATGGGTGCATAAGCCACGGCACGTCTGCCGCGACCCCCGTCAGTGCGTTCCGATCGCGGCGAGGGCGGCCGCCACCGCCTCCTCGGCGGTCTCGGCAGGGATGACGCCCGGACCGCCCTCCATCGCCTCCCGTCCCGAGACGCTCCAGCTGCGCAGGGCGATCACCGGCCGGCCGAGGTTGCGGGCGTGGGCTATCTCCGAGAGCGTGCCCCACTCGCCTCCAATCGCGATCGTCGCCTCGCCCGAGGCGACGACGGCGAGGTTGCGGGCCTGGCCGATGCCCGTGGCGACGACCTGGGTGCAGTGGGGATTCGCGTCATCGACCGAGACCCAGGGCAGGATGCCGACCACAGCGCCGTCTGCCGCCGCCGCGCCGCGCGCAGCCGCTTCCATCACCCCGCCCCGGCCACCGCAGACGACCGTCACGCCCGCCTCCGCCAGCAGCCGTCCCACCTCCTCGGCCAGGCGCCACGCCTCAGCGTCCTCGCCGCATTCCCCTGAGCCAACGACCGAGACCTGCCGCGGATGGCTCACACCGTCGCGCTCGCTCATCGCTGCTCGGCGCCCTGCATCGTCCTCATCAGCTCCAGGGCGCCCGCCTTGTGCAGCGGTTCGTTCAGGTTGCCGCACTTCGGGCTCTGCACGCAGGACGGGCAACCCGACTCGCACGGGCACTCGCCGATCAGGCGCTCGGCGTCGCCGACCAGCCGCTCGAACTGCTCGTAGCCGCGCAGGGTGATCCCAACCCCGCCGGGATGACCGTCGTAGATGAAGATCGTCGGGCGGCCGGTCTGGAAGTGGACGTTGGTGGAGAGGCCGCCGATGTCCCAGCGATCGCACATCGCGATCAGCGGCAGGACGGCGATCTGGCCGTGCTCGGTGGCGTGCAGGCCGCCGAGCAGGACGTCGGGCGGCAGCACGCCGCTCATCCCGTCCGGCAGCACGTACCAGAGCGCCTGGGTGACGAAGTGCTGCTCGGGCAATTCCAGGGCGACGATGTCGATCGGCTCCTGCTCAGAGATCGAGACCCGCTGGAAGGCGATCACCTGCTCGCTCACTGAGACCTCGCCGAAGTGCAGCTCGACCCCCGAGGTCGCGCGCTGCTCGCGCACCCGCTCGATGTAGATCTCGGTCTCCTTCTTCGGCCGCGTGTACCAGTCACCGTCGAAGCGCGAGACGATCGCCCGCCGTCCCTCGACGTCGAGCTGCTCGACCTCGTAGGAGCGCCCCAGGTGCAGGTACACCGCGCCAGGGTGGATCGTCGTGAAGGCGCGCTCCGCCTCGACCAGGCCGAGCATCTCGCCCGAGTCGCGCTCGATCACCGCGACCGAATCCGCCGAAGCCGAGCGCAGAGCGATCTTCGAGGCGACGAACTCGCTGCTGCGCGGCATCATCCGGCCGCCGGCGCGGCGCAGCTGCCCGGCCGAGGCCAGCCGCTCGGCCCGCTCGCGCCAGCCCTCACCGAAGATCTCGTCGTCCGCGGAGCTGAGCGGCAGCTCGTAGGCGGCGGCGACCATGTGGCGCGAGGCGATCTGCTCGTTCCCCGGATCGAGGATCGCCGCCTCCACCGGCCGGTCGATGAACTCGTCGGGGTGGCGGCAGAAAAACTGGTCGAGCGCGTCGGCGCCGGCGACGTAGAGCGCCAGGCCGCGGCGCTGCCGCCCCGCCCGCCCCCACATCTGCCGCAGGCTGGCGACGGTGCCGGGAAAGGTGACGCAGATCGCCGCGTCGAGCTCGCCGATGTCGATCCCCAGCTCGAGCGCGTCGGTGGCCACGACCGCCAGCAGCTCGCCCGCCGCCAGCCGCGCCTCGATCTCGCGCCGCTGCTGCGGCGTGTAGCCGCCGCGGTACGGGGCGATCCGCTTGGCCAGCTCGGGCTTGCCGCGCCGCTGCAGCGCCTCGCCGGCGAAGCGCTGGATCAGCTCGATCCCGCGGCGGCTTTTGAGGAAGCAGATCGTCCGCACTCCCTGCGAGACCAGCTCGACCAGCAGCTCCGCCGCCTCCGAGAGCGCCGAGCGCCGGGTGCCGCTCGCCTTGTCGATCAGCGGCGGGTTCCACATCGCGATCTCGCGGCCGCTGCGCGGCGCGCCGTCGTCGTCGATCAGCTCGAAGGGCTCGCCGACCAGGCGCTCCGCCAGCTCGACCGGGTTGGCGATCGTCGCGGAGGCGAGCAGGAAGCGCGGCTCGGCGCCGTAGGCCCGGGCGACCCGGCGCAGCCGCCGCAGCACGTTGGCGACGTGGGAGCCGAAGACGCCGCGGTAGGTGTGCGCCTCGTCTACGACCACCCAGCCGAGGTTGGCGAGGAAGTCGCCCCAGCTCTTGTGGTGAGGGAGCAGGCCGACGTGGAGCATGTCCGGGTTGGTGAGGACGAGGTTGTTGCGGCGGCGGATCGCCGGCCGCTCCTCGCGCGGCGTGTCGCCGTCGTAGATCGCCTCGCGCAGGCCAGGCGGTCGCAGCGCCGCCAGCTTGCGCGCCTGGTCCTGCGCCAGCGCCTTGGTCGGGTAGAGGTAGAGCGCCCGCCGCTTCGGCTCGCGGGCGATGCCGTCGAGGACCGGCAGGTTGAAGGCGAGGCTCTTGCCCGAGGCGGTGCCGCTGGTGATGACAAGGTTGGACGCCGTCGCGGCCTTCAGCGCTTCGCGCTGGTGCGAGTAGAGGCGCTCGACGCCCGTTCGACCCAGTGCCTCGACCAGGCCCGGGTCGAGCGTGCGCGGCATCGTCACCGGCTTCGCCGGTCGCTCCGGCTCGCTGCTCTCGGCGACGATGCGGCCGTCGCGGCGGGCAGGGTCTATGGCGATCGCCCAGGGCGTCTCCAGCAGGCTGGCGGCCCCAGGCCTCGTCATGCGGCGTCCTCGGTCGCCCGAATAGCGCTGCTATTCGGGCTCCCTGTGTCCTTGCCTGACGAGCCCTGGATCGCGCCAGCAACCCTGATCGCCTGCAGCGTCGTGCGGTCGTGGATCCGCAGAATGTCGGCCCCCTCGCGCACCGCCAGCGTCGCGGCGGCGACCGTCCCCCACTCTCGCTCTCCCGCCGGCAGACGCTCCTCCCAGCTCCCAGCCAGGACCGCGCCGATGAAGTCCTTGCGCGAGAGCGAGACGTAGAGCGGCAGGCCGAGGGAGCGCAGCTCGCCGAGCCGTCGCAGGATCTCGAGGTCCTGCTCGGCGGTCAGGTCGAAGTCGAGTCCGGGGTCGATCGCGATCTGCTCCTCACGGACCCCAAGCCGCGAGGCCAGCTCGACTCTCCCCTCGAACCACGACTTCAGGTGATCGACCACGTCGCCGTAGGCGGACGTCGGCCGGTCCACCCGCGGCGGCCCCTCGATGTGCATGAGGACGTAGCCGCAGCCCGACTCGGCGACCAGCTCGAACATCTCCTCCGAGCCGCCGGAGATGTCGTTGATCGCGACGGCGCCGGCGGCCAGCGCCCGCCGCGCCGCTTCGGGCGAGAAGGTGTCGGCCGAGATCGGCACGCCCGCCCCGGCCAGTCCCTCGATCGCCGGCACCAGCGCCGCCGCCTCGTCCTCAGCCGAGACCGGCGGGCCGCTGCGGGCAGCCACGGCCCCCACGTCGAGCATGTCGAAGCCTGCCTCGACCAGAGCCAGCCCGTCTGCGACCGCACGCTCCGGCGTGCCGCTGCGCGCCCCCTCGAACATCGAGTCGATGGTGACGTTGACGATCCCTGCCGCAAGCGGCAGCTCGAGGTCAAGGGTCCGATCCGCGAGGCGCCAGGGCATCGAGCTACCGTAGCGACCGCACCATGCCCCTGCGATGCGTCTACACCGACCTCGACGGCACCCTGCTCGGGCGGGGCAGCTCGCTCTACCGCGACGCCGAGGGCGGATTCTCGCTGGCGCAGTCGCGCGCCCTGGAGGCCTGTCACCGGGCCGGCGTCGAGGTGGTGATCATGTCCGGCCGCCGCGAGGCGCAGGTCCACGAGGCCGCCCGGCTGATGGGCCAGTCCTCCTACATATACGAGGCCGGCTGCGCCTTCGCGATCGAGGGCGAGACGACGGTCCTCACCGGCGACCTCGTCGCCGACGAGAACGGGACCGTCTACGAGAAGATCGAGCGGCGCGAGATCCCGAAGCTGCTCTTCGAGCACTTCGAAGGGCGGCTCGAGTACCACTCGCCCTGGCACCACGGCCGCGTCCTCTCCCACCTCTTCCGCGGCAAGGTCGACGTCGCCGAGGCGAACGAGCTGCTGGGCGAAGCCGGCCACGACGACCTGCGCCTGCTCGACAACGGCGCGATTGGGCGCGAGATGGCCGCCATCGACGGCCCCACCCACGCCTACCATTTGGTCCCCCAGATGGTCAGCAAGGCGAACGCGGTCGCCGCCCACGCCCGCGCCCGCGGCTTCGACGCCGCCGAGTGCATCGCGGTCGGCGACTCGGTCGAGGATCTCGAGGTCGCCGCCGCGGTCGGCCGCTTCTTCGTCGTCGCCAACGGCCCCGAGCGCGACCCCGGCCTGCGCGCCTCCCTGTCGGCCTGGGACAACGTCACGGTCACCGAGGGCGCGATGGGCGACGGCTTCTACGAGGCGGTCGTCTCCAGCCTGATGGAGCGACGCTGAGCCCCCTAGTATCGGGACGATGGAGCAAGCGACCGTCGCCGAGCAGGAGTACCTGGAGACGATGTTCTGGCTGGAGGAGGCCGGGCTGCCTATGACCGGCGCCAACATCGCCCGCGCGATGCAGCTCTCTCCCCCCACCGTGCACGAGATGGTCGGCCGCCTGGTCGGCGACGGCTACGTCGAGCGCAACCCCGACAAGTCGCTCGCCTTCACCGGCTCCGGGCGTGAGCATGCCAGCCACATCGTCCGCCGCCACCGCATGATCGAGCGCTTCCTCACCGACGTCCTCGGCATCCCTTGGGACGAGGTGCACGAGGAGGCGGAGCGGATCGAGCACGCGATGTCGCCGGTGCTGGAAGAGCGCATGCGCGCCGCGATCGGCGACGCCACCACCTGCCCGCACGGGCACCCGATCGTCGAGGGCGCCCGCGAGACCGGCTCGCTGCTGGCCGATGTCGAGATCGGCGCCGGCATCCACGTGCTGCGCTTCGAGAACGAGGCCGAGGAGCTTCTGCACTACCTCAAAGAGGCGGGCCTCGAGCCCGGCCTGGAGGGAACCGTCGATGGCTCCGACGAGGACGGGATCACGATCGCCTCCGCCGACGGCTCGCACCGCGTCTCGCGCAGCGTTGCCGAGACGGTGTCGGTCAGGGCCGATCCCGCACCGCCGCCGCGGGCCGCGATCCCGGAGCAGCTGGTGCTGTCCTCCGACCGCTACGGCCGTTAGCGCGACCTACGCCAGCGAGCCCGCCCGGACGCGCTCCAGCGCGCGGGCGATGCGGGCGACGCCCTCGGGGATCCGCTCCGGCGGGACGCTGGCGAAGGAGAGGCGCAGGCTGCTCCTTCCCCCCTCGATCATGAAGTCGGGGCCGGCGACGAAGGCGACGCCCTCGCCCTTGGCCTCGGCCAGCAGGGCAGGCGTGTCGGTGCCCTCGGCAAGGTCGAGCCAGAGGAAGTAGCCGCCGCCGGGGACGACGAACTCGGCCTCGGGAAGCTGCTCGCGCAGCGCCCCGACCAGGGCGTCGCGGCGGTCGCGCAGGGCCCCCTTGACGAACTCGATGTTGCGGTCGAGGGCGCCGGAGCGGCAGAGCTCGAGCACCACCGCCTCGGCCAGCATGTTGGGCGAGATGTAGGTCTCGTTGGCGCGCTTGGCCAGGGCGGCGATCTCCGCCGCCGGCCCGGCCAGATAGCCGACCCGCACTCCGGGGCTGACCGTCTTCGAGAAGGAGGAGGCGTGGACGACCCGCCCCGCCGAGTCGATCGAGAGCATTGACTCCAGCGCCTCGCCCTCGAAGGGCAGCTCGCGGTAGGGGTCGTCCTCGAAGATCCAGAAGCCGTGCTCGGCCGCCAGCTCGACCAGGCGGGTTCGCTTGGCCGCTGAAAGCGTGCAGCCGGCCGGGTTGTGGAAGTTGGGGATGACGTGGGCGAGCTTGACCGGGCCGGCGTCGAGCGCCGCTTCCACCTGGGCGAGGTCGAGGCCGTCGGCCTCCAGCCGCACCGGCACCAGCTCGACCCCGAGCCGCTGCAGCATAAGCAGCGTGCGGTCGTAGGTCGGCTGCTCGACGATGACCCGATCGCCCCGCTCGAGCAGGTGCTCGAACAGCATCCAGCCCGCCTCCAAAGAGCCGTTGGCGATCATCACCTGGCCGGCGTCGAGCCCGCCATGGCGCTCGGCGACCCACTGGCAGAGGCCGGGATGGCCGATCCCGGTGCCATAGGAGAGCGCTTTTTCCCAGTCCTCGGCAAGGGCCGTGGCGGCGGCGTCGCGCACCGCGTCGCGCGGCAGGATGTCGGCGCTGGGAGCGCCGCGGGCGAATGAGATCGTGTCCCCGGCCATCGCGTTCGAGACTAGCTCAAAGGCCGCGTCAGAGGCCGAGCGTTTTTGCGATGATCGTGCGCTGGATCTCGGAGGTGCCGCCGTAGATCGTCGAGACCATCGTCGCCCGCACGAGGCGCTCCATGTCGTACTCGGAGGAGTAGCCGTAGCCGCCCATCAGCTGCATGCCCTCGACCGCGACCCGTTTGGCGACCTCGGTCACGTGCAGCTTCACCATCGAGGCCTCGCGTGGCAGCATCCGGCCCGGGTCCTCGTCGGTCAGGCTGGCGACCCAGCGGGTCATCAGCCGCGCCGACTCGAGCTCGGTGGCCATGTCGGCGAGGCGGTGTTGGAGCGCCTGGAAGGAGCCGATCGGGCGGCCGAACTGCTTGCGCTCCTTGACGTAGGCGAGGGCGTCGTCGAAGGCCCGCTGGCCGATGCCGAGCATCGTCGCGGCGAGGATGAGTCGCTCGACGTTCAGCCCCGCCATCAGCTGCGTCCAGGCCTGGTCGACCTCGCCGAGCAGGGCGTCGGCCGGCGCCTCGACGTCGCTCAGGTAGAGCGTGTTGGTCTCGGTGCCTCCCATCGTCTTGATCGGGACGATCTCGAGGCCCTCGGCCTCGCGCGGGATCCAGATCATCGAGAGCCCCTGGTGCTTGGACTCGCCCTTGGTCGTGCGGCAGACGACCAGGATGTGGTCGGCGATGTGGGCGTTGGAGATGAAGACCTTCTGGCCGTTGAGGACGAAGCCGCCGTCGATCCGCTCGGCCGAGGTGGTGAGGGCGCCGACGTCGGAGCCGGCCTCGGGCTCGGTCATCGCGATCGCCTCGACCGCGCCGGCGGCGATCCCGCCGAGGATCTCCCGCTTCTGCTCCTCGCTGCCGAAGCGCTGGGTGGCGCCGGCGACGATCAGCGTCGTCGCGTAACCGCCGATCGGCGCCAGGCCGCGCGCCGTCTCCTCCATGAAGAGGCAAGCGTCGAGCATCGAGCCGCCCGAGCCGCCGTGCTCCTCGGGGATCGTCACCCCGAGCCAGCCAAGCTCCGCCATCTGCTTGTAGAGGTCGAAGTTGTGGTGGAGCGAGTGGCCCTCGGTGAGCTTCTCGCGCTGCTCCTGCGTCCCGCACTCACGCGCGCAGAAGTCGCGGATCGCGGCGACGAAGTCCTCCTGCTCGTGAGTCAGGGAGAAGTCCATGGGCGGGAGAGGCTACCGGTCGGTCTCTGGGCCTGGCCGGCTGGCCAGCGAGGCGACGCGGATGGCCTCGTCGGTGCCGAGGTAGGGAGTGAGGGCGAACTGGATCGCCTCCCGCGCAAGGCCCGGCAGCTCCGCGGCGCGCCCCCTGGCGACACGGTCGGCGATCAGGGAGGCGATTCCCCCGGCGATCGCGTGCTCGGTCATCTGCGGCAGCTGGTCGCCCCGGTCGCGCAGCTGGCGGCCGGGGGCGAGCGCTTCTCCGGCGTAGGCGAGAAGGCGCTCGCGGCGGGCGACGCCGTCGAGCCCCGCCCCCAGAGCCTCGTTGGTCAGCGTGTTCGCCGCTTCGGGATCGGCGGCAGCGAACTCGAGTGCCGCCCGCACCCCCACCGCCACACCCGCGGCCCAGCTCTCGGCGCCACCGCACACCTCCTCGAGCCGAACCTGGAGGCGGCCAAACGCCGCCTCGAAGGCGCTGGCGAAGTCATCGAGATGCTCGGTCTCTTCCCTGCCCAAGGCGTCCCCTGGGAGCAATTATAAACATGGTTATCTATTTGCTGCGAAGGCGTCTGGATTCTCGTAAGCGGAGCGGGAACCAGTCCTTGGGTTGCGGCGTGTCGCGGAAAAGGCAAGGATGCCGCCGGTCACGCCCGCTCACAGAAATGCGACGAAACGGAGGATCGTTTTGAGAACTACCTCGAAGCTCGGTCGCTTGGCTGTCCCGGTCGGCCTCTTCAGCTGCATCGCCCTCTTCAGCTTCGCCGGCTCCGCGTCGGCGGCGACCACGAAGCTGACCTTCAAGGAACCGGACAAGGGCTCGACGTTCGCCTTCGTCGACAATGCCCCGACGAGCAAGAAGAAACACGGCTTCCCGGCCAGGTTCAGCGCCGGCGATGAGCTGGTCTTCACCAATCCACTCGAAGCTGAAGGCAAGATCGTCGGGAAGATCAGGGTCACTTGCACGGCGACGAAGAACGCCAGCTCGAAGAGCTTCGCCGCCGCCGGCTTCATCTGCTCGGGAATCGCCAAGATCCCCGGCGGCACCCTGGTTTTCGTGGCGGAATTGAGCGAAGGGAACACCGAAGGAGCGATCACCGGCGGCAGCGGCAAGTACGCCGGGGCGCACGGCTCCTTCGTCTCCAAGGAAGGCAAAAGCAGCTCGACGACGACGGTGACCCTGGTCGAATAGATCCGCAGGTTGAGCGCGGCGGCCTCCGGGCCGCCGCGCATCCCGCGGCTGGAGGGGCCGATTTGCGGCGATCTCCCCTAAGCCCGGAACGAGACTCGAACTCGTGACCCCTTCCTTACCATGGAAGTGCTCTACCAACTGAGCTATCCGGGCGGAGCGATCAACTTTAGCGGCGCGGTGACGAGGACGGGTTGCCCTCGCCAACCGCTTCCGCTGAGACTGTGTCGCTCGCTACCGCTTGTGCTTGCCCTTGCGCCCCTTGCCACAACGCGCCTTCACCAGCGGCTTGGAGTTAGACGGCTTGCCGTTTTGGCCGATGAAGCGAGAGCTGGCCCTGTTCTTGGCGGCGCAGAGGCTGCGGCTGTTTACGACCAGGCCCTTGCTGGCGCCCTGCATGGTGAGGATGAATTTGTCGACAGGTGCGTCTGGGACCGATTCGAAGGAGCTGCGCAGACCTCCCTTGAAGGAGTCGATGCGGGCGAGGACGTCTACGTCGACGAGGCCTTCCAGGTGAGCCACCAGGTCTGGCAGCTTGTGGTTTGAGGAGCGCAGGATGACCGGTCCTTCGATCGGATCGTCCAGTAGCGGCGTCCATGCCTTGGCGTGGCCGTAGACCGATCCCTGCGGGCACTGCTTGGCCTTGAACTGCACCCTGGTGCAGATCGTCCTGATGTGTGCCTGGTCGAGGAACGCCGACCTCGGCAAGGTGACCGTGGCGGCGCCGATGTTGGCGTCCTTTGGCCTTGCCCTGAGCACTGCCTTCAGTGCCGGGTGGGCTCCTCTTCTCGTGCCGCCGTTTAGGCTCAGGGCCAGCTTCGGCTTGAAGGGAAGGCTCAGGCAGTTGGCCGCCTGGTAGCGGGTCCCCAGGGCCACCGGAACGTCATCGGCTGGGCTAAAGACGTCGAGGAAAGATCCAAACAGGGTCGAGCGGGCCCTGGAGGGATCGCATGAGGTCGGGTTGAGGATGAACTTGTCCCTGTCGACGTAGACCCTCAGGTCCCGCATCTTCAGCGGGATTCCTTTGAGGATGTGGGGGATCGGGTCCGATGCCGCTCCGTCGACTTCGACTTCGGCGGTCTCAGGGTTCAGGGTCAAGGCCTCCCTGGTGACGACCGTTCCCACGTCGAAGGGACCTGCCACTGCTGGCGTTATGACGATCACGCTGAGCGGATCGCCGTGGTAGGGGCCGCCGAGGTAGGTCTTGCCAGATACGTAGGTGAGGACAGAGCCGACTCCGGCTCCGGCCAGGATGTGGCCGATCTCCGAGGAGGCAGGACAGCTGGGGTCGGCAAGCTCTTGCTTTCCGGTCTTTGCCTTCGCCGCCTCGATCGCTGAGTCTGGGCATTTGGCGATGCCGGCGAGCTTGCCCAATACGCCCGGCGGCAAGATCGCCGAGAACTTGGTCATGTCCTGTTCTCCGTCGTTGCGGGTCAGGCGCATGTCGAAGGGGGAGTAGGACTTGGCGTTGTTGTTGACCGAGCCGGCCTGGAAGCCGGGGTTGAAGGAGGGGATGCCACCTGCGGGGCAGGGGCCTCCCCCGACTCCCTTGGTGATCAGGGAGACGGCGTCCAGGTGGACCGGCTGATCGGGGTTGGCCCAGGGGGTCAGCTCGGCTTCGGTCGTGTGCTGGCCGCAGCTGGGCTCGCTGACCAATGGCGCCCTGGCGCCTTCTCTGAAGTGCAGCTTGAAGGAAGAGAACGGCAGCTGGGGCAGGTTCTCGAAGGTGGTCGTGATCTGGCCCGTTATCGGGTCGGGTTCGACCTTGCCGGCGATTTTCACGATCACGCCCCGGTCGGGGACTCTGGCTACCAGGTAGAGGGAGAGGAAGGAGTCGAAGGGGTTCTCTGCTCCCGCTTCGCTCGTCGTCGGGTCGTCGGGCTGACCGAGGAAAAGGGCGCCTTCGACCTTTTCGCTGGCCTCGAGCAGCGGGCTTTCGATCTGCACGGTGCCGATCTTGGACTGGTTGGGACAGCCGTCGCCTGGAACAGTTCTCAGCTTTTCCTTGGCGAAGTCCGCCGGGGTGCAGACGCCGAGGCCCTCGGCTGCGGAGGGATTGACCGTGACCCCCTCCGGCAGCTCAACGACTGCCTCCTTAAGGTTCGACTGCGCAATGCCATCGGGGTTCTTGATGCCGCTGTCGGGAATGTCCAACTCGAAGTCAAGCCCACTTGCCGTCTCGGCCTTGTCCGTGGTCGTCGTCGCAGATATCGACGGTTCGAAAGGCACCCTGTCGCAGCGCGTAACGCCCGACGGCGTGCCTTCGTTGTCGTGGGTGAGAATGCCTTCAGAATCAACGTCGCCGAACCATGATTCCACCGTGGTTGTGATCAGGAAAGGACCATGCCCGCAATCGGTTGGGTTCGTCAAGAACGCCTCGCGGGGTGCACCGTTGTGACTCCCCGGCACACCCCAGAAGGTGAACCGATTACCGAAGACAGCCACGCTCTCGTCTATGTTGAGGACGTTGAAGTCGAAGCCGTAGTCACTTTCACGCAAGCTCGGAACCGCCATGATCGGAAGACCAAATACCTTAAAGGCGAACAACGCCGGCTGGCCCTGCTGTGGCTTAATGTTGTAGACGGGCGACGGAAATTCCACTCGCGGGATCAGGATGAGATCAAGGTCGGTGTAAGCAATTCCCACCTGACTGTCGTTTGAACATTCGCCATGGAGAAATTCTTCTAGATCGCATCTCGGCGTCGCCGTTGGATCGGCCACAAGCCCGGGCGGTGCTTCGACCCGGACGTTTCTCAGCGGTGCCCCTCCGTCCTGTGAGAAGTGTTCTTCGAATTCAGGGCTGGGTATGGCCTTGATCTTGAATTCGGTCGTAGTACTGTAGGAATGGCCGCCCGCTTGCGTGTAGGCATTCCCCACTTCGTCTTGAACTGCCGCATCTACTGAGCCCGGTTCGAGGCCGAAGGAGGCCGAGGCACCGGTGGCACCGGAGCCCGCGCAGAGCATGACCAGCATGCTCGCCAGGGCGATCTTGATCTGAGTCATCATCATGGTCTCCTTGCTCGTCATCGCCTCAGCCTTGGCTGCGGCTCACGGTGTGCTTACGATGCGAAGGGGCCTGTCGGCCTCGCTTTCTGCGGCACTTGCCATGCCGGCGGACCATTCCCTTGGCACAACGCCGGGCACGGCGCTTGCGCGTGCTCGGATCACCGGGGCCGTTGAAGGCGGTGCTTGCAAGCGAAGGATCGACCGGCACGACCGGGGGGGGCTGGCAAGAGTCGCCCTCGCACGGCGGAGGTCCCGGTGGTGGTTCGGGGAGGCCCCCGTTTACCCTTGCGTCGTAGGCATCGGTATTTTCGTCTCGGTCCCAGCCAACGAGCCGATCCTTGGTCGTAAAGAACACATCATCGCCGCTCGGGCTCGCGTCCATGAATTTCGAGTCACTGTCACCGGTTCCGCGCGAGATCAAGTTCAGCGTGCCGTTCTGGTACTCATAGACGTCCCATTTTCCGTTTGAGTCCCGCGGAACCAGGCCGCGGGCGGTCTGGAAGAACACCTGACCGCTTTCGGAGACGTTCCGGAGTGGGTGAGTTACTATTGCCGGGGCGACATCGAAGCTGATGCCCCCTATCTCCGGGTAGGCATCCGCGCTGCACGAGGCGCATTCCAGCGAATGGGCGATGGCATCATAGAAATACACCTCCTGCTGACCTTCGTTGTCGAAATCGGTCAGCTTTTCGACTGATAAAAAGGCGACAAACCGTCCATTGGCACTCGAGCGCGCCGGTTTCACGTTGCCGCTGTCATCGATCGTAGGAGCTAGCCAGTCTCGCGCGTCACCGCTGAAGAAGTCGCTGGCAAGCGTAGCGATGTAGGTGAGCCTGGGGCTGGATCCCGTATCGTCCCAAAGGTAGAGCTTGGCGCCGGGTTCTTCAGGCTCCCCAGTCAAAAGTTGATTCGTGGTAACGAAGTAGATTCGCCGCAGATCTTGGCTCCTGGCGAGGATTCCACCGGTTCCGTAAAACGAACCGTCGATTTCGGCGCCGTCTGGAGATTCAGGGTTGGTGTCCTCGGAAACAAGCGTGAGCCGTTCACCTTCGGGCTTGGTGAAATCGTATAGGTAAAGGTCCATCGCCGAGTTGGTATCGGCGTCGACCAAGGTGTTCTTCGTGGTGAAGATGACCCGATCGCCATGCGCCGCTTCCGCCCCTTGGTAGTAAGATAGATCGCCGCTGATGCCCCCTGGCGCCGTGCGCTCCGAGCCGGAGACCAGCGAAGTCGTGCTGCCGTTTTCCCGCGCATATATCTCCTTTCCCCCCATCCATTCGTAAGGACTCGAGAAGAAGAGCCGAGAGCCGTCATTCGACAGCGCATTTTCAAAACTGGCGGTATCTCTACCAGCCCCTGCGTGTCCTTCCACGGGTTCGCCGTTCGGCAGCACCGATGCTAGGCGCGGGTTGCCATTGTCCCATTCGTACACACACGCAGCAAAGGCATTAACTTCTTCGCCGGGGCAGGGTGCGTCCGCCGTCAGCGGGTTCTTGGATTCGATCGCGATCTTGCTGAAGTCACCGGAAGCCCAGACAAATCCTCCTTGCGAGCCTGCTTGCGAAAGCATGCCATTGAGTAGCGTGAACGAGTCGGCTTCGTTGTCGCGCAGATATAGGTTCATCCCCCCCGCCGGAGCAGCAGGGTCGATCGCTCCGAACGTCAGAGTGTCCTGCCATTTGAGGACGCCCTTGGACAGATCTTCACTGAAGCCCATCCAGGAATTTTGGAAATCCAGGCGACCGGTGGTAGGCATCAACGAGGTGGTTTGCCAGCGTTCCGGCCCACGTGACGTCATGTACAGGTTGCGATTGGGCCCGAATTGACCGACGGCACCTGCAAAACCGCCAAGCGATCTGAAAAGGACACGATCGCCATTGACTGAGGCCATCGACGATTCCGGCAGTATGTCGCTCAAGTTCTTGTCGACTGGCGAGACCTGCTCCCAGGCGCGGTTGTCGGGGAGCACGAGGGAGCCTGCGGCTGCCGATGCCGCTGAGGCATCGGCGAGGGCGATCAAAAAGAGCCCTCCAAGACAGAGGATGGCGGTGATGAGCAGCCTGCGACGTGGAATATCGGTGGCTCCCAGCGGTCCAATGGCCGATGCCTTCGCGTGCAGTCTCACGTAGCTCTCTCCTTGTCCTCGAGCCCTCTGCCGACCGCTTCCCTGTGCGGCCCTCCATTGGCTCTCGATCTGTTCCCTGTAGCCCTCAGGAATACGGACATCTGTGTTTCCAAAGCGCTGCGGGCATTAAGACATACGTGTGTCTAGATGTCAAGGCACACGTGTATCTGGATTTCAAGGGCAACGCGGAGAGGCGCATGTCAAAGCGCTTGCCCAAGCCGATGCCGCCCGACAGCGGCGACTGGCTAGCCGGTCAGTGCGTCAGCGGTAGGCGGTCGAACGACTCAGCCGCCGTTGTTGAGGCCGGCCACGGGGCTGCCGTAGACGATCTCGCTGCAGAGCAGCGGCGCCGGGTCGAACGAGTCGGTGAGGGCGCGACCGGCGGGGGCGCCGACGAGCACCGGCTCCGGCTTCTTGGCTTTCGGGCCGGCTTTGGGATCGAGCGGGGGAAAGTAGAACCTGCCGGTCCCGCACTGAACGGAGAAGTCGCGGACGCCGTCGCGGGCGTCGATCACGTCGTCGCCGCCGTTGCCGAAGAACTGGTCCTGACCCGGCTGGCCGAGCAGGGCGTTCTTGCCTCCGTCGCCGATCAGGACGTCGTTGTCGAAGGAGCCCTCCATGTCCTCGTCGGAGTCGTCGAGGCGCACTGGCTTGCAGCCGTGGCCCATCAGCACGTCGACCCAGGCTTTGTTCGCAGGGAAAGAGATGTAAAGGATGCCTGGGTGGGCCTGGGTCTCGGCGAAGGAGGCGTCGTCGCGGCCTTCGCCGCCGACGATCGCGCCGCCGGCGCAGCCGCCGCCCGCGGCGAGCAGGTCGCCGTCGCCTTCGCCGTAGAGGTAGGTCGGTCCGGGCAGGCCGCCGACCAGCCCGTCCGCCCCGTCGCCGCCGTAGAGCTTGTCCGCGCCGGGGCCGGACTCGAGCAGGTCGTCCTCCGGGCCGGCCTTGATCGTGTCGTCGCCGAGCCCGCCGGCGATGCGGACGTTCGAGGCTGCCTCAAGCGAGCCTTCGACCAGGAGGCTGTCATCGCCGGGGCCGAGGTCGGCGGTCAGCCAGCGCGCCGGGCCGGAGGCGGCGCAGAGGACCTGCCTCGGATCGGTGCCCTGACGGATGCAGCCCGGTCCGATCGCGACGCCCTTGGCGGCGCCGATGCCGAAGGTCTGGGTCGCCGGGTCGAAGGCGACGACGAAGTGGTCGGGACCGCCGCCGCCGATTATCTGCAGGCCGCCGCCGGTCCCCTTGGTGCGGTCGAGCTGGATGTAGGCCGATGCTTCCGGCGGCACTTCCTTGCCGCAGGAGACGGTGCGGCCCTTGGCGCCCTGGCAGGCGTCGCTGCCCTGACCGCCGACCAGCTCGTCGATGCCTCCCCCGCCCAGGACCGTGTCGTCCCCGGGCCCTGCATTGACCCGGTTGTCGCCGGCGCTGCCGATCAGCTTGTCGCGGAAGGCCGAGCCTTCTAGATCCTCGAGGCGGAAGAGGCGGTCGTGCCCGTCGCCGCGCGCCTTGTGGGCGGCAAGCGAGACCCACACCCCAGCCCCCTTGCCGCCGGCGACCTTGGTCGCGAAGGAGGCGATGTCACCGGCCCCGGGACCGCCGTCCATGCGGTCGTAGCCGTAGTCGCCGTGGACGAGGTCGGATTCGCCGGGCCCGCCGTTCAGAACGTCGATCCCGAGGCTGCCCGCGACCTCATCGGAGTTGCCGGTGCCGCCGATGACCTTGTCGTCGCCGAGGTCGCCGATCACCCGGTCGGTGCCGGCGCCGCCGTCGGCGGTGTCGTTGCCGCGGCCACCATGGACCGCGTCGTCGCCCAAACCACCGCAGATCAGGTCGTTGCCGAGACTGCCGAAGATCTCGTCGTCGCCTCCGCCGCCCCAGATCACGTCGCGTTCAGGAGTGCCGCGCAGCACGTCGTTGCCTTCGGTGCCGACGATCTCCGCCCGCCGCTCGTGGCAGCGCGGCACGTCTTCCTCCTCGGCCGGCGCGGCGGCGATGAACACTGCCGCTGCCAACAGCGCCGCAGCGACCGCGAATCCCCTGCCCGTAGTCCTCACGCGAGGAGGGTACCGACCCAATACGGACGCGCTCAGAGCGTCGTCGCCAGGATGGTCATGAGAGCGACGAACATGGCGATGCCGCCCTGGATCATCAGCCGGTGCAGCTCGAGCATGCGTTCATTCATTTGCTCGAAGCGCCGATCAGCCTGATCGAGCCGGCGGTCCACCTGGTCAAGGCGGCGATCGACTTCATCGAAGCGCTCGTTCGTCCGCTTCTCCGCATGGTCGAAGCGTTCGATGATCGCCTTTTCGAACTGGCCGAAGCGTTCGTCCAGCCGCTTGAAGCCGTCGTCTACCCGGTGATTGAGGTAGTCAAGGCGGTCGTCGGTCCAGCTCTCTCTCACGGCCTCCATTCTGGCATTTTCGCAGACAAAATGTCGCGTGTGGGAAACGGGAGTGCAAATTCTTTGCAACAAGTCATAGGCTCACCAAAGGACTCACTCCAAGTTGACCATCACATGCTTGATCTCGGTGTAGTCCTCGAGCGCGTAGATGGACAGGTCCTTGCCGTAGCCGGATTCCTTGTAGCCGCCGTGGGGCATCTCGGAGACGAGCGGGATGTGGTCGTTGATCCAGACGCAGCCGAAGCGCAGCGCATTGGCGACGCGCATGGCGCGGCCGACGTCGCGAGTCCAGACCGATGAGGCAAGGCCGTAGCCGGTCCCGTTCGCCCACTCGATCGCCTTCGCCTCGTCGCTGAACGGCTGCACGGTGATCACCGGGCCGAAGATCTCCCGCTGGATCATCTCGTCGCCCTGCTCGAGCCCCGCCACCACGGTCGGCTCGAGGAAGTAGCCCGGCAGGTCGGGCTGGGAGCCGCCGGTGACGACCTCGGCGTTGTCCGGCCGGCGCTGGAGAAAGCCCTCGACCCGCTCGCGCTGTCGCTGGGAGTTGAGCGGGCCGAGGGTGGTGTCGGGCGACAGCGTGTCGCCGAGCACCAAGCTCTTAGCTTCCCCGACCAGGCCGTTTACCACCTCGTCGTAGACCTTTTTTGACGCGAGCACGCGAGTTGCCGCGGTGCAGTCCTGGCCGGCGTTGTAGTAGCCGGTGCCGGCGATCGTCTCCATCGCGGTCTCCATCTCGACGTCGTCGAAGACGACTACCGGCGCCTTGCCGCCGAGCTCGAGGTGGACGCGCTTGAGCGTGTCGGCGGCCGCCTTGGCGATCCCCTTGCCGGTCGGCGGCGAGCCGGTCAGGCTGACCATCTCGACGTCGGGGTGGTTGACCAGCTCGACGCCGGTCGGCTCGCCGTGGCCGCCGATCACGTTGAGCACGCCGGGCGGCAGCAGGTCGGCGCACCACTCGGCGAAGAGCAGCGTCGTCAGCGGCGTCGTCTCGGCCGGCTTCAGGACCACCGTGTTGCCGGCGCCGAGCGCCGGCCCGATCTTCCAGATCGCCATCATCAGCGGGTAGTTCCAGGGGGTGATCTGACCGACCACGCCGACCGGCTCACGGCGGATGAAGGAGGTGCGGTCCTTCATGTACTCGCCGGCGGCCCGCCCCTCGAGGCAGCGGGCGGCGCCGGCGAAGAAGCGCAGGTTGTCGGCCATCACCGGCACCTCGTCCTCGAGCACGGCGCCGCGCGGCTTGCCGGCGTCGGCCGCCTCGAGGTCGGCGATCTCCTCCCCCCGCTCCTCGATCATGTCGGCGATCCGCAGCAGGGCCCGCGCCCGTTCGCCGGGCGGCGTCGCCGCCCAGCCCTCGAACGCCGCCTTGGCGGCGGCCACCGCCGCGTCGACGTCGGCCTTGGTCGAGAGCGGCGCCGAAGCGATCGCCTCACCCGTGGCGGGATTCACCACGTCCTCCATCCCGCCCTCGGCCGGCTCGACCGCCTTGCCGCCGATGAAGTTCCTCAGCATCGTCTTCGTCGTCGCTGCCATCAGTCACGCACCTCCACTCCTCGGGGCCGACGGGACGACAGGTCCAGTCGGACCGGGTCCATCGTCCCGTCGGCGGAGATTTCAAGGGCTTGCTCCACGCGCACGCACTCCGTTTCGAGCGCCTCGGCTACCGCCGGGTGGGTCACGTGCCCGCTCGCCACGTTTACGCCGAGCCGCAGGCCGGGGTCGCTTCGGATCGCCCCCTCCATGCCCCTGTCGGCCAGCGCGATCGCGTAGGGCAGGGTCGCGTTGGTGAGCGCCTGGGTCGAGGTGATCGGCACCGCGCCGGGCATGTTGGCGACGCAGTAGTGGGCGATCCCGTCGACCTCGAAGGTGGGGTCGTGGTGCGTGGTCGGGTGCGAGGTCTCGAAGCAGCCGCCCTGGTCGATCGCGACGTCGACCAGCACCGCCCCCCGCTTCATCAGCGCCAGCTGCTCGCGCCGCACTACATAAGGGGCGCGTGCGCCGTGAACGAGGACGGCGCCGATCACCAGGTCGGCGCGGGGCAGCATCTCCTCGATCGCCAGCGTCGTCGAGTACACCGTCGAGCAGGAGCCGGCGAAGGCGACGTCGAGCTCGCGCAGGCGGTCGATCGACTTGTCGTAGACGAAGACGTCGGCACCCATCCCGATCGCCACGAAGGCGGCGTTCATGCCGACGACGCCGCCGCCGATCACCATCACATTGGCCGCCGCCACGCCGGGCACGCCGCCGAGCAGGATCCCCCGCCCGCCGAGCGGCTTCTCGAGCATGAAGGCGCCGGCCTGGGTGGCGATCTTGCCGGCGATCTCGCTCATCGGCGCCAGCAGCGGAAGCGCCCCGCGCCCGTCCTCGACCGTCTCGTAGGCGACGCAGGTGGCGTCCGACTCGCGGAGGCCCTGGGTCTGCTCGGGATCGGGCGCCAGGTGCAGGTAGGCGAACAGGACCTGGCCGCGGCGCAGCATCTCGATCTCCCCCGGCTGGGGCTCCTTCACCTTGAGGACCATTCCGGCCTCGTTGAAGACGGCGGCCGCATCCGGCACGATGCGGCCGCCCTGCGACTCGAACTCCTCGTCTGCGATCGCGCTGCCCTCGCCGGCGCCGGCCTCGATCAGCACCAGGTGGCCGTGCTCGGTCATCTCGCGCACGCCCGCCGGGGTGATCGCGACCCGGTACTCGTCGGGCTTGATCTCCTTGGGGACGCCGACGATCATCGGCCGCTCACACCCCCGTCAGCTCCCGTGCCCGCAGCGCCAGCCAGAACTCGATCCGGTCATGGGCGCGCGAGAGGTCGCGGCCGGTCAGCTCTTCCACCTTGCGCATGCGGTAGCGCAGGGTGTGGCGGTGGCAGTAGACCTCGCGGGCGGCCCGCTCCCACTGCCCGTTCTGCTCGATGAAGGCCTCGAGCGAGCGCAGCAGCTCGCCGCCGTACTCCTCGTCGCCCTGCTCGATCGGGCCCAGGACGCTGTCGCAGTAGAGGCTCAGCGCGTCGTCGTCCTGGATCGAGAGCAGGAGCGTGAAGGCGCCGAGGTCGCGCCAGGAGGCGACCTCGGGCTCGCTGCCGTTGTCGGAGAAGGCGGTCGCCTCGAGGGCGCAGCGCGCCTCGTGGAAGGAGTGGCGCAGGTTCTCCGGCGGCGCCGGGCGGCTGGCCGCGGCGCGCACCTTGCCGCGCTCGCGGATCAGCGCCCGCCGCGCGTCGGCGGCGAGGTCGACCGGGTCGCGGTCGGCGGCGTCGACGACCGCGCAGAGCAGCTCGCGGGTGCCGCTGGAGTGCGGGGCGACCACGGCCGGGCAGGCGTCGGCGGCAAGCGCCCGCTCCAGCGCCGGCTCGGCCGCCGCCGGATCGTCGAGGTCGAAGACGAGGACGGCTGCTTCGTCGCCGATCCCGAACGGCTCGAGGCGGCGGCGCAGCTCCGAGGGATCGAGGCGACCGCCGAGCGCCCCGGCCAGGACGTCGCCGGCCAGGCGGCGCTCGGTCTCGCGGGCGACGCGGCGGCGCATCAGCTCCAAGGCCACGACGGCAACCGCCTGCTGCAGGATCAGGCGCTCGAAGTCGCCGAGGCCGCCGGAGTCCCGCACCATCACCACCCAAGCCTGCGGCGGCCCGCCGCCCGGCGAGATCACGGGGTGGGCGAGAGCGCGCCCGGCGACGGTGGGATGCGTGGGGACGAATGGGTGCCCGTCGGCGGTGTGGGCGAGGGCTTCGTCGCGGATCGCGTTGACCGCCTCGGCCGAGAGCTCACGGCGGAAGCTCCGCCCGGCGATGCGCTCGCCGCGGTTGTTGAGGATCGCCACCGTGCCGCCGACCGCGGAGGCGATCGTCGCCACGATCTCCTCCAGCCCGCGCTCTTCCAGCACCAGCCGCTCGAGCCGGCGCTGCACGGCGATCCCCCGCTGCAGCACCTCGTACTGCTCGTTGACGAGGCGGGCGAAGGCTTTCTCGGTGACCGCGATGAACGGCGTCGAGTAGGGGACCTCGAAGAGCGGGAAGTCGCATTTCCTCGCCTCCTCGAGCATCGCTTTCGGCAGCTTCTTGTGGTTGAAGCCGGTGCCGAAGCCAAGGCCCGAGAGGTTGTGCTCGGCGAGAAGGCGGATGTAGGAGCGCTGCTTGGCGGCGGTGTCGAGCGGGATGCCGGTGGTCAGCATCAGCTCGCCCCCGGAGAGCCAAGGGGTCGGGTCCTCGAGCTCGGAGATGTGGATCCAGCGAACCGGCGCATCGCCCGCGTGCGTGCCCGCAGCCAGGTCGAGGCCCACCTCGTCGAGCAGGCTCTGGACGGTGAGCATCGAGCGGCCTATCTCCGTACCCGATCCCACGCGTCGGAGAGCACCCCGCGCAGCACGTCGTGGATCTCCTCGAACTGCTCGCTGTCGGCGATCAGCGGCGGCGCCAGCTGGATCACCGGGTCGCCGCGGTCGTCGGCGCGGCAGATCAGGCCGCGGCTGTAGAGCTCGCCGGAGAGGTAGCCGCGCAGCAGGTCCTCGGCCTCGTCGTCGTCGAAGCCCGCTTTCGTCTCCTTGTCCTTGACCAGCTCGATCGCCTGGAAGAAGCCGGCGCCGCGCACGTCACCGACGATCGGCAGGTCGTGCAGGCTCTCCAGCATCTGGCGGAACTCGGCCTCCTTGGCCAGCACGTGGCCGCAGAGGTCCTCGCTCTCGAAGACGTCGAGGTTCGCCATCGCGACCGCCGCGGCGACCGGATGGCCGGCGAAGGTGAAGCCGTGGGCGAAGGATGCGTCGCCCTGCATGAACGGCTCGGCGATCCGGTCGGCGGCGATCACGGCACCCATCGGCGCGTAGGCCGAGGTCAGCGCCTTGGCCACGGTGACGATGTCCGGCACGTAGCCGAAGCGCTCGCAGCCGAACCAGTGGCCGAGCCGGCCCCAGGCGCAGATCACCTCGTCGGAGATCATCAGCACGTCGTGGCGGTCGCAGATCTCGCGCACCCGCTGGAAGTAGCCGTCGGGCGGGACGAAGCAGCCGCCGGCGTTCTGGACCGGCTCGAGGATCACCGCGGCGACCGTCTCAGGACCCTCGAAGACGATTCGCTCCTCGATCGCGTCGGCCGCCCAGAGCGGGTGGCGGTCCTCAGGCCAGCGATAGACGTTCGTGTTGGGCACGTGGCAGCCGCCCGGCGTAAGCGGCTCGAACTGCGAGCGCAGCTCGGTGATGCCGGTCGCCGAGAGGGCGCCGAGCGAGGTGCCGTGGTAGGCGATCTCGCGCGCGATCACCTTGTGCTTCTGCCCTTTGCCGAGGACGCGGTGGTAGTTGCGGGCCAGCTTCAGCGCCGACTCGACCGCCTCCGAGCCGCCCGAGGTGAAGAAGACGCGGTTGAGGTCGCCGGGGGCGAGCGAGGCGATCCGGGCGGCGAGCTCGATCGCGCCCGGGTGGGCGTAGCTCCACAGCGTGTAGAAGTCGAGCTCCTCGACCTGGCGGGCCGCCGCTTCGCCGAGCTCCGTGCGGCCGTGGCCGGCGTTGACGCAGAAGAGCGCCGAGAGGCCGTCGAGGTAACGATTGCCGTGGTCGTCGTAGACGTAGCAGCCGTCACCCCGCACGATGATCGGGATCTCGTGGCCGGGCCCGTAGGAGCCCATCCGCGAGAAGTGCATCCAGAGATGTCGCATGGCCAGCTCCTGGAGCCCGGTGGCAGCCGCTCGGGGGGATTGCGACGCAATGGCCATGCTTTTTCTCCTCTCGCCTACGACGTTCTGGACAACGCTAGCCCCCTTGACTCTCGTATTCAAGTGTTCGTTGGGTCAAGTTCTGAGCGCCCGCTTGTACAAATCGTACAAATACGGGTGTCAAGTTTTGGACAGCCCCCACCTTGGCGACAGGGCCGATACGCCGTACCGTCGTAATCGCGATGAACCCGGATATACCGAGCGTCGAGTTGCGTGGCGTGAGCAAGCGATTCGGCGAGATCGTCGCGGTCGAGGATCTCGACCTCTGCCTCGATCACGGCGAATTCTTCACCCTGCTGGGGCCAAGCGGCTGCGGCAAGACGACGACCCTGCGGATGATCGCCGGCTTCGAGCGGCCGAGCGAGGGCGCGATCAGGATCGGGGGCGCCGACGTGGCGAAGCTGCCGCCGCACCGCCGGCCGACCAACACGGTGTTCCAGAGCTACGCGCTCTTCCCCCACCTGAGCGTCGCCGACAACGTCGCCTTCGGCCTGCGGCGCAAGAGGGTCGCCAAGGAGGAGATCCGCCGGCGGGTCGGCGCCGAGCTGGAGCGGGTCGGCCTCGGCCCCGAGGCGAACCGGCGACCGGCACAGCTCTCCGGGGGCCAACAACAACGCGTGGCGCTCGCGCGGGCGCTGGTCAACCTGCCCAAGGTGCTGCTCCTCGATGAGCCGCTCGGGGCGCTCGACCTGAAGCTCCGCAAGGGCCTTCAGATCGAGCTGAAGCGTATTCAGCGCGAGGTCGGGATCACCTTCGTCTACGTCACCCACGACCAGGAGGAGGCGCTGACGATGAGCGACCGGATCGCCGTGATGAACCGCGGCAGGGTCGAACAGGTCGGCGAGCCGGAGGATGTGTACGAGCGCCCCGCAACGACCTTCGTCGCCGGCTTCATCGGTGTCTCCAACCTGATGCCGGCAGCTATCACCGGGCCGGGCGAAGTGCGACTCGACCATGGGCCGACGCTGCGGGTGCCGACCGACGGGCTGGCGTCGCCGGAGCACTGCTATGCCGTCGTGCGGCCGGAGAAGCTGCGCATCGAGCCGTGCGATGCCGGGGGCACCTCCAGCGCGGACGGCCTGCCCCGGGTCGAGGGGATGGTGAAGAGCTCGATCTACCTCGGCACCGCCACTCAGATCGAGGTCGATCTCGGCGGTGACGTGCGGATGACCGTCCTCATCCCCAACGCGAGCGAGGCGGAACGACAGCGGCTGCCGGGCGGAGGAGCGCGCGTGGCGTTGAGCTGGGACCCCGAGCACATGCACCTGGTCCGCGACTCGGGAGCTTCCGGTGCGGGTACTGGGGGGCCGGTGGCTGACGAGATGGCGCCCGAAGCAGAGCTCGAGGCATTGGAAAGAGAGTGAGTGAGATGAGAAGCAAAGCGACGCAAACGAGAAGGGGCACGCTGATGGCCGCCGTTGCCGTCGCCGGAATTGCCCTGACGCTTGGCCTCGTTGCCTGTGGTGGCGACACGGTAGGTGGTGGCGGCAACGGCGACGTGACGACCGCGGAAGGGGGGACGGCCAGCGGCAAGCTGACGATCTCCAACTGGCCGGGTTACATCGACCCAGGCAAGAACGGGACGGTGGCCGAGTTCGAACGTAAGACCGGCGTCAGCGTCGACTACGTCGAAGACATCAACTCAAACGACGGTTTCTTCGGCAAGCTCCAGCCGCAGCTCGAACAGGGTGAATCGGGCGGACGCAGCATCTTCGTCGTGGCCGACTACATGGCGAAGCAGATGTACGACCTTGGCTACCTGCAGAACATCAACCACAGCGACCTACCGACGGTCTTCAAAACTCTATTGCCCACCCTCCAGAGTCCGGGGTTCGACCCTGAACGCAAGTTCTCGGTGCCATGGCAGGGCGGCATGACCGGGATCTGGGTCGACACGTCAAAGGCACCGGAGATCCGTTCGGTCAACGATCTCTTCGACCCCAAATACAAGGGCAAAGTCACGATGCTGGAAGAACTGCGCGAAACGCCAGCCCTGGTGATGCTCGCCGAAGGGGTCGACCCCGCCAAAGCCAGCGCAGAGCAGTGGCTCAAGGCGATCGACAAAATCAAGGTGGCCGCCGAATCCGGGCAGATCAGGAAATTCACCGGCAACGAGTACACCGAGGACCTGACCGCGGGCAATATCGTCGCGGCAATCGGCTGGTCTGGCGATGCCTCGATCATCGAAAACGAGAACGCCGAATGGCGGATGCCAACCGAGGGCTGCACGCAGTGGATGGAAAACATGGTGATCCCGGTGGGCGCACCCAACACCGCCGCGGCTCTCGCCTGGATGGATTTCGTCTACCAGCCAGAGGTGGCGGTCGACATCACCGAATACGTCGAATACATCTCGCCGGTCCAGGGCGTCAAAGACCTCCTCGCGAAACGCGGATCGGAACTCGCGGAAAGCGACATCGTCTTCCCGACCGAGGAGTTCACCAGCAAATGCACGGGCCAGAACACGCCCCCGGACCTCGAACGGGTCAACGAGGCCTGGCAGGAAGTGCTGACTGGGTGATCGGATGGGCCTGAAGCAGCGCCTGGTCCCGTACTGGCTCCTGGGGCCGGGCCTGCTCTGGCTCATCGTCTTCTTCCTCGTGCCGATGTACTTCATGGGCGAACTCGCCCTCCGCTCGGGCACCCTGACCAGCGGCTTCACCTTCGACTGGGCCTGGGCGAACTTCCCCGACTCCCTTTCCGGCCATAGCGAGCAGATCGTCCGCTCCTTCTTCTACGCCGGCACGGCCACGGTGCTCGCGCTGCTGATCTCCTATCCGCTTGCCTACGCGATCGCCTTCCGGGCCGGCCGCTTCAAGCTCGTGCTGCTGTTCGCCGTGATCGCGCCGTTCTTCACCACCTACCTGATCCGGACGATCGCCTGGAAGACGATCCTCAGCGACTCGAGCCCGGTGGTCAGCGTCCTGCAGGCGCTCGCGCTGGTCCCACCCGACGGCCGCGTGCTGGCCACGTCGGGGGCGGTGATCGCGGGCCTCACCTACAACTTCCTCCCCTTCATGATCCTGCCCCTCTACGCCAACCTCGAGCGCCTCGACCTACGGTTGGTCGAGGCGGCGAAGGACCTCTACTCATCCTCCCGGCAGGCATTCATCAAGGTCACCCTGCCGTTGACGATGCCTGGCATCGTCGCCGGCGTCCTGCTCACCTTCATCCCCGCCTTCGGCGACTACATCAACGCCTTGGTCCTCGGCGGCACCCAGCAGGCGATGATCGGCAACGTCATCCAGTCGCTCTACTTGACCCAGCGGGACTACCCGGAGGCGGCGGCGCTCTCCTTCCTGATGATGGCCCTGATCCTCGTCATCGTCCTGATCTACATCCGCTTCGCCGGGACCAGCGCCTTCATGGGCGAGGAGGAGGACGTGGCGTAGATGGAGACGCTCTCGCGCGGATGGGCCTGGCTGCGGCGCAATGCGCTACCGATCTACGCCTGCATCGCGGTCGCCTACATGCTGATCCCGATCGTCGTCATCGCGGTCTTCTCCTTCGGCGCGACGCCGAAAGGGAAACTGACCTTCGGGCTGGACAACGGGTTCACCACTGAGTACTGGAGCTCGGCCTTCTCGCTGCCCGAGCTGAACGAAGCGCTGTTCACCAGCCTGCGATTGGCGGCGCTCGCGACCGTGATCTCGACCGTGATCGGCACGATGATGGCGATCGCCCTCGTCCGCCACAAATTCCACGGGCGGGGGGCCGCGAACCTGCTGATCGTGATCCCGATGGCCACGCCAGAGGTCGTGATCGGCGCGTCGCTGCTCTCGATGTTCATCTACTACTCGTTCGCGCTCGGCTTCTCGACCCTGCTGATCGCCCATGTGATGTTCTCGATCAGCTTCGTCGTCGTCGTCGTGCGCTCGCGGCTGATCGGCTTCGACCGCCATCTAGAGGAGGCGGCGGCGGACCTCGGCGCAACGCCGTTTGCCACTTTCCGCACCGTGACCCTGCCCCTGCTCGCTCCAGGAATCCTCTCCGCGGCACTGCTCGCCTTCGCCCTCTCGATCGACGACTTCGTCATCTCGAACTTCAACTCGGGGACGACGGTCACCTTCCCGCTGTACGTCTTCGGCGTCGCCCTGCGGGGGATCCCAGTCCAGGTCAACGTCCTGGCGACGATGCTCTTCGTGTTGATCGCGATCGCAGTCACCCTCGTGCTCTGGCAGCAGCGTCGCGCCGAGCGGCTGGCGGCGGTACGACCGGAGCCGATCCCGATCCCTGGCACGGCAGCCGCGCAGTGAGCACGGTCGAGGTCGCACACCTGGCCAACTACGTCGGTGGCGCGTGGCGGCCCGCGAACCGCGCCGACACGCTCGACGACGTCGATCCCGCCACCGGCGAGGTCTCCGCGCTGGTCCCCCTCTGCGGCGCCGAACAGGTCGGCGAGGCGGTCGAAGCGGCGCGTGCCGCCCAGCCGGGCTGGCGCGAGGTGCCGCCGCAGCGACGGGCGCGGGCGGTGCTCGCGCTGCGGGACGAGCTCGAGCGGCGGCGCGAGGAGCTGGTGGCGCTGGTCAGCGCCGACATGGGAAAGACGCTCGCCGACGCCGACGGCGAGGTCGGGCGCGGGATCGAGTCGGTCGAGTCGGCGGCGGCGATCCCGCACCTGCTGAAGGGCGAGACGCTGGAGGGCGTCGCGGCGGGGGTCGACGTCGAGATGGTGCGCCAGCCGGTCGGCGTCGTCGCGGCGATCACGCCGTTCAACTTTCCGGCGATGATCCCGCTCTGGTTCCTGCCCTACGCGATCGCCTGCGGCAACTCTTTCCTGCTCAAGCCATCGGAGCAGGACCCGCGGCCGGCGTCCCTGATCGTCGAGATCGTCGACTCGATCGAGCAGATCCCGCCCGGGGTGGTCAACCTCGTCCACGGCGGCCGTGACGCCGTCAGCGCGATTCTCGCCGACCCCGGCATCGACGCCGTCTCCTTCGTCGGCCGGGCGGAGACGGCGCGGATCGTCGCGGAAGGCGCCACGGCGGCGGGCAAGCGGGTGCAGGCGCTGGGCGGCGCCAAGAACTCGCTCGTGCTGATGCCCGACGCCGACCTGCGGCAGGCGGTGCCGGCGATCATGGGCTCCGCCTTCGGCGCCGCCGGCCAGCGCTGCCTGGCCGGGTCGGTCTGCGTCGCGGTGGGCGGCGCCGGCCGGCGGCGGGAGGTCCGCCGCTCCCTGGTCGCCGCCGCGTCGGCGCTGAAGCTGGGGGCCGGCGACGACCCGGCAACCGACGTCTGCCCGATGGTGTCCGCCACCGCGCGGCAAAAGGTCGCCGAGGCGATCGGCCGAGCGCAGCTCGGCGGCGCCGAGCTGCTGCTGGACGGTCGCGGCGACGCGGGACCGGCCGGAACCCTGCTAGGCCCGACGATCGCCGCCGTGGACGACCCGGAGTCCGAGCTTGCCCGGGAGGAGCTCTTCGGCCCGCTGCTGACCGTCGTCGAGGTCGACGACCTCGACGACGCGCTCGACTTCCTCAACGGCTCCCGCTACGGCAACGCCGGCGCGATCTTCACCAAGTCGGGCGAGGCGGCAAGGCGCTACCGCTACGCGGCCGAGGCGGGGATGCTCGGGGTCAACGTCGGCGTTCCCGCCCCGGTCGCGTGGTTCCCGTTCTCCGGCTGGAAGGACTCCCTCGACGGCGACCTCCACGCCAACGGCGCCGATGCCGTGGACTTCTACACGCGCAAGAAGGTCGTGACCTCCCGCTGGTAGGAGGGTCAGCGGCCGATGTGGAAGCCGACGAGCTGGGGAAGCCGGGCGATCGCCTCGCTGACGAAGCTCGGCCGGCGGTGCGCCAGCTCCGCCTCCTCCTTGCTCCTCAGGGCGCGGCGGATGATCTCACCGCCGAGCCAGTGGAAGGGCTCTGGAGGGACGCCTTGTGGAGCGGGGTCGACGATCGGCAGCCGCGAGTGCTCGTCGCGCCGGTCGAGAGCGAGGGAGGCGAGGACGCGGCCGACCATGTGGGAGGGGCCGACGCCGTTGCCGGTGTAGCCGGCCGCCGTGAACGCCCTGCCGCCGGCGAGTGGCACGACGATCGGGGTGTGGGTCGGCGAGACGTCGATCGGGCCGCCCCAGGCGTGCGTGAGGCGGCGCCCCGCCAGAGCCGGAAAGTACTGGCGCAGGCGCGCCGCCGCCGCCGCGACCACCTCCGCGTCGAGCTCGGCCCTGCCGCCCAGGCGGGCGCCCATCGCGATCCGCCCGCCGCCCCAGCCGAAGGCGATGCGGCCATCCGGCGTGGTGCGGAAGTAGTCGACGAGGGCGCGGCTGTCGGTGATGCACTCGCCGCCGGTCCAGCCGATCTCCTCCAGCACGTCCGGCACCGGCTCGGTCAGGACGATGTGCGAGGAGCTGACGGTGAGCGCGTTGCGCAGCGGCGCGTGCGGCGCCTTGGCCGCTCCGCCGATCGCGACGATCGCCGCGCCGGCGCGAACGGCGCCGCCACCGGTGCGGGCCACCACCTCGCCCCCAAACCGCGCATCCGACATCGACCAGGCCTGAAGGGGGTCGATGTCGGATGCGTCGCTGAGACGCCTGACGGATGAGCGCTCATATATATGGACGCCGGCTTCGAGGAGCCGCGCCCGCAGGCCGAGCGCCAGGCGAGCCGGCTGCACGGTGGCGACATCGGCTGCGAGCGCGCCGCCGCGGAAGGCCGGCGAGGCGCATCGCGCCGCGAGCTCGCCCGCGTCGAGGTGGCGCAGGACGGCGGGCTCGCCGATCGCCGCGCAGGCGGCAATCGCCTGCTCCCAGGCGCCGTCGTGCGCCGGCGCGGTGGAGGCGTAGAGGTGGCCGGCGCGGCGGAACCAGGCGTCGACCTCCTGCTCGCGGCAGAACGCCTCGATGCCGTCGACCGCCTCGCTCGAGGCCTGCGCCACCGCCAGTGCCGCCCGCTCCCCCCAACGACGACCCAGGTTGGGGAGCGAAATCCACATCGAGTTGCAGAACCCCCCGTTCCGCCCACTCGGCCCATGCCCACAGATCTCAGCCTCCAGCAGGATGACACTGGCCCCCGGCTCCAGCCGCTTGACCTGCCAGGCGGCCCACATCCCCGTGTAGCCACCGCCGATCACAAGCACATCAGCGCGCCGCTCCCCCACCAGCTCCGGCAAGGGCGCAGCGTCCCCAGCCTCCTCCAGCCAGTAGCCATGGCGCGTGTGCTTCATCGTCAACCGAGTCTGGCAGGGGGGTTTGGGAGGGCAGTGCTCGTCTCCCCCATAGACTCAGCCAGTGGCCACCTTCGACCTCCTAGCCGACCTGCCGCTGGAGATCGAGGGCTACGAGCTCGAGCCGCTGGAGCTGCAACTTCCCGGCTTCGAACGCCTCTCGACCGTGATCCACCTCCGGGGCGGCGGCGAGGAGGGGCTCGGCGAGGACGTGACCTATGACGCCCTCGACCACGTGGCGCTGCAGGACGCCGGCCCGGTGCTCGACCTGACCGGGCACGCGACGCTGGGCGAGTTCTGCGATTTCATCGGCGGCCTCGACACCTTCCCGGCAGAGCCGCAAAGGGACGTCTCCCGCCGCTACCGGCGCTGGGCCTTCGAGTCGGCGGCGCTGGACCTGGCGCTGCGGCAGTCCGGCGTCGGAATCGAGACCGCCCTCAGGCGGCAGGCTCAGCCGGTCACCTTCGTCTGCTCGATGCGCCTCGCGGGGGGGCCCGACGAGCCGTCCTCGATCGAGACGCTGCGGCGCAAGCTCGACCCCTACCCGGGCCTGCGCTTCAAGCTCGACCCGACCAACGACTGGACCGACGAGCTGATCGCCGCCCTGGTCGAGACGGGCGCCGTCGACTCGCTCGACCTCAAGGGCTTCTACAAAGGCACCGTGGTCGACGTCGAGACCGACCCGGAGCTCTACCGCAAGCTGATCGAGGCCTTTCCCGACGCCTGGCTCGAGGACCCCGACGTGACCGAGGAGACGCGGCCGCTGCTCGAGCCGGTCCGCGACCGCCTCACTTGGGACGCGCCGATCCACTCGATCGCCGACATCGAGGCGCTGCCCTGGCAGCCGCGGATGGTCAACGTCAAGCCCTCCCGGATCGGCGGCCTGCGCGACCTCTGCGAGACCTACGACTACTGCGCCGAACGCGGCATCGGCGCCTACGGAGGCGGCCAGTGGGAGCTCGGCCCCGGCCGCGGCCAGATCCAGGCCCTCGCCTCCCTGTTCCATCCCGACACGCCCAACGACACCGCGCCGCGCGGCTACAACGAAGCCGACCCGCCGCCGGGGCTTCCGACCAGCCCTCTCCTTCCCAAGCTCACCCCCACCGGCTTCCGCTGGGCCGAGTAGCGCTTCGGCCGACCGAATTCGAGCTTTCGTCTACGTTGGCGGAACCCGCCCCGCCGAAGAAGGAGACCCATGGCTGAGAAAAGCTTCCCCGCCGCGCTCAACGAGCAGATCGCAAACGAGTTCGCCGCCTCCCAGCAGTACGTGGGGGCCGCCGTCTACTACGACGCCGAAACGCTCCCCCGCCTCGCCAACTTCTTCTACCGGCAGGCGCTGGAGGAGCGCGAGCACGCGATGATGATGGTCCAGTACCTGCTCGACGTCGGCGAGGAGGTCCACATCCCCGACATCAAGTCGCAGGAGACCAGCTACTCCGACGGGATGGCGCCGGTGAAGATGGCGCTCGAGCAGGAGAAGCGGGTCGGCGAAGAGATCTTCGCCCTCTTCGAGCTGGCGCGCGAGGTCAAGGACTACCGAGCCGAGCAGTTCATGCAGTGGTTCGTCAAGGAGCAGGTCGAGGAGGTCGCGCTGATGGGCGACCTGCTCAACGTGGTCGAGCGCTCGAAGGAGAACCTGCTGCTGGCCGAGGACTACATCGCACGGGAGAATCCCGGCGAAGGCGGCGGAGACCCAACGGCGCCTCCGGCGGCGGGTTCGGCTGGGTAGGGAGGCCGCAGGCCGGTACTGACCGGTCCACAAAAGGGCGTTCGAGGTGTACAATTGCGTTTACGAATCTCCCCCCTTGCCCGAGGAGCAACCTGATTCCTCCTGCCCCACCCCACCTCCCGCCCGGAGATCTCGGCGGACTGATCGAGCGGGAGCACCTGCCGGCCGGACGGGGTGACCTGCCGGAGCCGCTGATCGCCCACTCCCAGCGGGAGCGGATCCTCGTCGCGATGGCCGAGAGCTGCGCCGCGAAGGGCTACGCCGCGACGACGATCGCCGACATCTGCGAGCCGGCAGGGGTGTCCCGAGCCACCTTCTACGAGCTCTTCAAGGACAAGGAGGATTGCTTCCATGCCGCGATGGAGCTCTCGCTGGCGGATGCCATGGGCCGCATCCTCTCCGCCTACTCGCCGGACAAGCCGTGGGCCACGATGGTCCGGGACGCCGCCGCCGAGTTTCTCGACCTGCTGGCCAGCCGCCCGGCTTTCGCGCGCCTGGCGCTGGTCGAGGCGCCGGCTTCGGGGGCACGGGCGTTCGAGCTCTACTCCTCGGGCAAGAAGGTGCTGCAGTCGCTGCTCGACCGTGGCCGCCAGGACCCGGTCGAGCAGGAGGCGATCCCGTCCAGCGCCGGGCGCGCCGCCCTCTCCGGCGCGGAGTCGCTGATCGTCGGCCAGATCCTCGCCGGCAACGCCGAGCGCCTGCGCGAGCTGCTGCCCGATGTCGTCTACATCACGATCGTTCCCTATCTCGGCCAGGACGAGGCGCTGCGGCAGGCGCGCGAAGCCGAGAAGCTCCTGAGCTCACCCGGAGGCTGACCGGAGTGCAGCTGGCCAGGGGGGGAGACCGGTGGCGCCCTCCGCGCGGGCGTCACCGGCTGCCACGGGAGGTCGTCGCCCGCTCGCAGCGCCAGCGGCTGCTCGAGGCCGCGATCCGGGTCGTCGCCGAGAAGGGCTACGCCGCGATGACGGTCGGCGACCTGACCAAGCGGGCGGGGGTCTCCCGCACCACCTTCTACGAGCTCTTCGACGACAAGGAGGTCTGCTTCCTCGCCGCCTACGACAGCGCGGTCGAGACCTTGGTCCGCCGGGTCCTGACCGCCTACGAGTCGGAGCGGAGCTGGCCGGACCGGGCGGCGGCCGGGCTGGCGGCGATGCTCTCCCTGCTCGCCGAAGAGCCGGACCTGGCGCGACTCTCGCTGGTCGACGTCGGCAGTGCCGGACCGGCGGCGCAGCGCCGCTACCGGGCTGCCGTGCAGCGCCTGACGCCGCTCTTCGAGGAGGGCCGTGACTTCGCTTCCAGCGGCCGACAGCTGCCGGCCAACACCTCGAGGATGGCGATCGGCGGTGTGACGGGCCTGATCTCCGACGAGCTGCTCGCCGGCCGGGCGGAGCAGCTGCCCGGGCTGCTCGCCGACGTGCTCTTCGCCACCTTGATGCCCTACGTGGGACCAGCCGCCGCGGCCCGTGAGGTCGAGCGGCTGACTCGATAAACGCTTACGTACATGTTGCCGCTATGATCGATAACTCCGTTAGTTCAATCCTTGTGAGCAGTCCGATGGCAGTGATCGACACGCGGCGGCAACTGATCCTCGAGGCGATGGTCCAGGTGGTCGGTCGCAAGGGCTACATGGCGACCTCGGTCGGCGACGTGATCGAGGCGGCGGGCGTCTCGCGGACGACCTTCTACAACCACTTCGAGGACAAGCACGAGTGCTTCCTCGCCGCCTATGACCTGGTGGTGGAGCGAGTGGTCGGAGCGGTGCTGGCCAACTGCGACGCCGGCCTGCCGTGGGTGGAGCGAATGCGGGCCGGGCTCTCGACGGTGGTCGGCCTGTTCGCGCTGGAGCCCGAGCTGGCCCGCACCGCGGTCGTCGAGGTTGCCGCGGCGGGGGCCGACGCCCGGCGCCGCCACTGGGATGCGATCACCACCTTCACCGAGTACCTCTCCGACGGCGACGAGCTGGCCGGCGACCGCGACCTGCCCAGCAACATCGGCCTGATGGCGGCCGGCGCCGTCTCCGGGCTGATCTTCGACGAGCTGCTGACTGGCAGGGCGGAGCGGCTGCCAGAGCTGCTGCCCGACCTGCTCTTCGCGCTGCTGGTCCCCTACATCGGTCCCAGCGCGGCTACCGAAGAGATGCGCCGGGCAGCGACCGGCTGAGGGTCCCGCTCCCTCCGCTGGTCGCCCGCCTCCCCGCGTCTAGAAAGCGCTGATCTCGCGGCGCAGCTTGGCCCGCACCCGATGGAGGCGAACCTTGACCGTGCCGAGCGGGATGCCCAGGCGGTGGGCGATCGCCTCCTGGGTGAGATCCTCGTCGTATCTGAGCCGCACCAGCTGGCGGTCGCGCTTGTTCAGCCGCTCGAGCGCAGCATGGAGATCGGCCCTCTCGACCGTCGCCGTCACGCGCTCGTCGTCGCTGCCCTGGAGGACGTCGACCATGTCGGTCGGCGCCGGCCGATTGCGGGCGAACTCGCGCAGTGCCTCGTTGCGGACGATCGTCCCCAGCCAGGACTTGCGCGCGTCGCCGTCGCGCAGGCTCGCCCGCTTCCGCCAGGCCCGCACCATCGAGTCCTGGGCGATGTCCTCGGCCTCCGCCCTGCTCTTCGCGTAGCGGGAGGCGTGCCCGAGACAGATCCTGTGGACCTCGTTCCAGTCCCAGGAATCGCTCGGATCTGCGCCCTGATGAACCCGGTGATCGAGAAGACGGACCTCCACGATCGGAGCAGACTAGCAGATTCGAGCAATGAAACCTTGTGGACCATTAACTGGTCTCGGAGGCATGGAGGCCGCGGTGCCAGTACAGCCAGGAAGCCAGTGGGCAGAACAAGCTTACGAGGCGATCGCACCGGTCTACGACGACTTCACCGCCCACCACGACTACGAGCTCTGGCTGGGAAACCTGCTGCCCAAGGCCCGCGCCCACGGGCTTCACGGCAACCGCCTGCTCGACGTCGGCTGCGGCACCGGCAAGAGCTTCATGCCGATGCTGCAGCGGGGCTGGGAGGTCACCGCCTGCGACATCTCGCCTTCGATGCTGGAGCGAGCGCGGGTCAAGGCCGGGGACGCGGTGGCCCTGTCGGTAGCGGACATGCGCAAGCTGCCGGTGTTCGGCGAGTTCGATCTCGTCTGGGCCCTGGACGACGCCGTGAACTACCTGCTGAGCGGCGAGGAGCTGGGCGAAGCTCTGAGCGGGATGCGCGCCAACCTCGCAGCGGACGGCCTGCTGATGTTCGACGTGAACACGCTTCAGGCTTACCGCACCTTCTTCGCGGAAGAGCAATGTGTCGAGCGGCACGGGCGGCGGCTGCTCTGGCGAGGGCAGGGATCGCCGGATGCGGCCCCCGGCTCGACCAGCGAAGCGATCTTCGAAATCGATCCAGGTGCGGACGGCGCCGAGATCGAGAGGCATGTCCACCGCCAGCGCCATTTCCCGGAAGCCGAGGTGCTCGAACGGCTCGAGCAGGCGGGCCTCGAGTGCCTCGACGTCTACGGTCACGGCTTCGATGCGGTCCCCAGGCAACCGGTCGAGGAAACGGTCCACTCCAAGGTCGTCTACCTCGCTCGGCGTGCTTAGCGGTCGCTTCGAGTCGGCATCACATCTCGCCCAAGCGGCGGGCAGCGAACCCGGTCAACACCTAACCTGCACGTTTGTGCATGACGGATGTGTCACTCACACACCTTTCTATCAGGGGTTGGAAAAATCCCCTGATCCTGCGGTGTGTGTTTTGCCACTAGGCCGAGAGTGAGTTCCTCTATCGGTACGCATGGGGAGTGGCGTCCAACAGTTGGTTCTAGCTACTTATATTCTGTAGACTCGTTAGGAGATAGCTGGCAGGCTCGGCGCGTGTCGGAGGCGGCTCTTAAGGCTCTTGGCGAAGCGATTCGGACGCGGCGGGGCGAAATCGACGGTCTCTCTCAGGAGGGACTCGCCGACCTTGCCGGAATGCATCGCACTTACGTCAGCGAGATCGAGCGCGGGTTGAGAAACCCGAGCTTCCGCAACCTTTTCAAGCTCGCGGCCGCACTCGAAGTGCCGCTTTCCGAACTGGTCGGCCAAGCCGAGCGCACCGTCAGCGGCGACGCCCTGGCACCTGAGGCTTAGTTACACAAGGGAGCAGCCGCAGACGAACTGGTGGCAGACACTGGTGTCAACCCTGACCAGTTACAGTTCACGTCACCTCACAGCGCCCATCGATATGTCACCGTTTGCTGACGTGGTTTTGTCTCGGAATCCGTAAACGGGAGCGACGGGACTCGAACCCGCGACCTCCGGCGTGACAGGCCGGCGCTCTAACCAACTGAGCTACGCCCCCAGGAACCGGGCGAGGGGATCGCCCGCGGGCATTATCTCAGGGTCGCTGGATTTGCAGCTGGAAGGCTCCCCCCGAGGCATGGGATGAGCGGATTGCCACGCGCAGCCTGGATTGGCCGCAGACGGTGTAGTTGAGCCGGTGGGCTGGGTCCAGGCCGGAGTGCGAGCTGCGCAGGACCCGTCCAGAGGGATTGAGCAGGCTGAGGTCGTAGAGGGGCGGGCTGGCCGGCCGCAGGCTGACCGTCCCGTCGAGCGGTGTCCGGAAGGCGCGCACCGCCTCTCCCGCGTGCCGGGCCGGAATCCGTCCGCTCAGCCTGAATGAGGTGCGCCCCCGCCAGGGATCGAGGGTGTCCTCGCGGATCGCCTCCAAGGCCGCCGGGGTGGGGTCGAGCGACGGCACCCAGCGCCAGGGGACTTCGCTTTCGGGAAAGCGGAGGTCGGCGAAGCTCTCGGCAAACGCCTCGCCGGGATCGCGGAAGTAGTGCAGCCCCTCGTTGCCCGGAAAGAGAGCGCCCGCGCGCGAGCCCTGACAGACGTGCTCGTGGCTTGCCCAGCGTGCCGTGCCCCAATCCAGGGCGGCGGGAAACGGCGAGGGGCTTTCCCGGTGGCGGGCGACATGGTGCCCGTACTCGTGGGCGAGGACGAATTCTCGGCTGGCGCCGTCGGGCGCGGTGGAGCTGTTTCCGTTGAGGACGATCTTGTCCTCGCCGCCGTAGTAGCAGGCCTGGGCGCCGTAGCCGCAGTCGAATTCGATCTGCGAGGGGGTGTCGAGTTGAACCGTGAGCAGCTCCATCTCGTAACCGTGGATCAGGGTGCCGAGGAAGTCGGCGATCTGCTGCGGGTCTGCGGCATTGCAGGCCGCCTGACAGGCTTCCGTGACGGCTACCGCGACGGTTTCGCCGCTGCCGTCGTCGATCGGATAGCGATCCGTTTCGGCGCTCGCCGATATGCGCGCCGAGCCGACGCTGGACGACTCGATCACGGTATCGCGCGGCCGCACGACCGCCGCCGCCGGGGCGGCGAGGAGAAGGATCATGGCTATGCCCGCAAGCGCCCCCGCCGGGCGCTTGCTCAAGGAGCCGGTCCCGGATTTATCTCGTATGCCGTCGCCGGCAGCTTGGCGGAGAGCGGGCGGCGCGCCGGCAATGCGCGGCTTGCCGCCGCGCCGCCCCCTTGCTTCGCCCGGCGACCCGCCCAGCGCGGACGTACCGGGTCGAAGTCGAGCAGCGAGCTCCAGGTCGTGGTGTCGATCGTGCCGTTGGGCGGCAGCCCCCGACTCGCCTGGAAGGCGCGGACCGCCGCCCTCGTCTGCCGACCGAAGATGCCGGTGACGGGCAGCTGCGCCTGGCCCGCCGCCTGCAGGTGCTCCTGAGCCCAGACCACCAGGTCGCCGTTGCTGCCGCGCCTCAGAACCGGCTGTGAGGAGACGGGTTCGTAGCCGGCGACCGGCCCGGCGATCGGCGCGCCGAGCGCCCCCCAGCCGCTGCCGCTGGTCTCCTGCCAGTCCCACCAGCTCGGCGCCAGGCCCCCGTAGCTCGCGGCGAAGCGGCGGAAGCGAACGATCTCGGCCCGGCCCGGCCCGCCGTAGGTCTGGCCGATCGGGTACACCGGCCGCTTCCAGAGCCGGTTGAAGAAAAAGGTGTGCTCGTAGATCGCGCGAACCGAGGTGCCGATCGCCTTCCAGTACATCTGCGGCTGGTTGACGGTTGCCCCTTCGGGGCCGAGGAAGACCGAGTATGGGAAGGCGGGGTGGTAGTCGACGTAGGGGAAGCCCGCCAGGGAAAGCGGGAATCCGGCGCCGATGCGGGCCCGCAGCGCCCGCACGTAGAGGTCGGCCGAGGCGTACTTGCCCTCGTAGGAGCCCTCGGCATCGATCACCAGGCAGTCCGCGCCGCGCCGCACGGCGGTGGCGCCCACCTTGGCCTCGTCGACCGGGTTGTCGCCGTAGACGAACTGCCAGGCGCAGACGTCCAGGCCGCCTTCGTGCAGGGCGCCGACCAGCGAGCGGTTGAACTGCGACCAGACGGAGCCGCCATCGCCGGCCTTCACGTAGACGATGCCGGCGCCGTGGGCCCGGGCGGCGATCCGCCCAACATCGCCTCCCTCGGAGCGGTCGACGTACCAGATCCACATGCCCGGGCGGTCGAACGGGGCCTTGCCGGCGACCGGGGCGCCACCCTGTTCCGCGCCACCAGGGGCGGCGGAAGCGATGCGCGTGTCAGCCGTCAGCGCCATCAAAGAGCAAATCGCCAGGAGCACCAGGCGGAGCCCTGGCGCCAGGGTGCTTCTGGTCCTCACGTCAACTCCCAACACGGTAGCTCGCCGGCTGCTGCGCTTCAAATTAATGTCCCCCACCGCCGTACCGAGCTCGGATGCGGCTGTCTGACACCGGGCTAGTATGCGGATGCCGGTCCAATCGGTCCACACGGAGCACGCTGATTCGTCCCACTCGCAAGATGCTGTGCACCGCCGTGGCCGGCGCGGTGCTCCTCCTCGTCGCCAGCGCCGCGGCGAGCGGATCGTCAGGCGGGGCGCCAGGGGCGGACCTCCTGCATGCCGAGCTCTCCCAGGCCGGCCGCAGCCTGATCCTCAGCGTGCGCACCGCCTCCCCCGTGCTGCTCACCGAGCTCGACCGCACGCCCCCGTCCGCCGGCGACTCCCGCCACCTCTGCCTCGAGATCGGCCCTGCCGGTCGTGGCGGCACCCGGCTGATCTGCCTGGGTGGCGATCGCAAGCCACACGGGCGGGTCGGAGTCGAGCTGCGCGGCGCGGGCGGAGCGATCGTCAGCAAGCGGACGCTGGCGGCGCGGTTGAAGCGGCCCGATCCGAACAAGCTGGTGCTGGCGGTCGATCCCTCCGTGCTCGGTCTGGCGCCGGACCGCTACCGCTGGCGGCTGCTGGAGAACCGTCGGGGCTGTACCGCGAGCGGTTGCGAGGAGTCGCTGCCGGGCCGCGGGACGAGCGCCTTCCGGCTGCGGCCGGTACGGCCGGTGGGCTGCACCGGGGGCGCCGCCGGGGAGCTTCGAAACGGCCCGCGCGACCGCGACGTCGTCGCGCTGACCTTCGACGACGGCCCCAGCTCCTACACCGAAGGCTTCCTCGACGTCCTCCGCGACAAGCACGTCGAGGCCACGTTCTTCGAGATCGGCCAGGAGGTCGCCGGCCGGGCCGAGGTGATGCGGCGCATCCTGCGCGAAGGCGATGAGATCGGCAACCACACCACCCATCACGGCTTCTATCCCGGCTACGCCGACCTGGCGCAGACCGATGCGCTGATCCGCGGCGCGACTCACTTCGAGCCGTGCCTCTTCCGTCCCCCGGGCGGCGCGGTGAACTCCTCGGTCGTGGCGGCGGCCGGTGAGGCCGGCCTGCAGACGATCCTCTGGGACGTCGACCCCGCGGACTGGTCGACCCCCGGCAGCGCCGCGGTCTACAGCCGCGTCGTCTCCGCCGCACAGCCCGGCTCGATCATCCTCATGCACGACGGCGGCGGCGATCGGGCCGGCACCCTCGCGGCGCTGCCGCGGATCATCGACACCCTGCGCGGCCGCGGCTACCGCTTCGCCACGGTGACGCAGCTGCTCGGCCACCGGATGATCTACAAGCCATACGGTTGAGGCATACGCAAACCCGGGACGGAGGAGCGCCGTGATACTCGAGAGGACCGAGAACCCGATGTGGCTGTCGAACTCCTACCTGGTCGCCGACGAGGCGGGCGGCAAGGGGCTGCTGATCGACGGCAACGACGAGCTCGGGCCGTTGCTGGAGCGGGCGAAGCGCGAGGACATCGAGATCACCCACATCCTCGTCACCCACCCGCACGGCGACCACGTCGCCGGCCTGGCGGAGGCGCGGCGGGAGCTGGGCGACCCGCCGCTGGTCGCCCACGCGGAGGCCGCGGCCGAGCTGGGCGGCACGGTCAGCGAGACGATCGCCGACGGCGGCAGGCTGAGCACCGGCGGGCTCGAGGTCGAGGCGATCCACACCCCCGGCCATGCCGCCGGCCACCTCGCCTTCCTCGTCAACGACTCCGACGTCTTCACCGCCGACGTCCTCTTCAAGGGCACGGTCGGGGGGACGATGGCGCCGGGGGCCAGCGGTTTCGACGACCTGAAGGCGTCGGTGATGCGCCTGATGGAGCTGCCGCCGCGGACCCGCGTCCATCCCGGCCACCGCGAGCCGACGACGATCGGCGAGGAGCGGGAGAACAACCCCTTCGTGCGGATCTGGCGCGGCCTCGAGGAGACCGGCGCCGAGCAGGTGACCGTCTGGGAGCGGCCGGCGACGCTGAAGCTCTGGGCGCCCGACTACGACGGCGGCAACAAGGCCTGGATCGTCTTCGGCGACGACGGCACCGAGGCGATAGTCGGCGGCTCGCAGGTCGTCCGCGGCTGATCGGCCAAGTGAGCGAGCCCCAGACCAGCGCCCCGGAGCTGAAGGCGCAGATCGAGGCCGAACGCCGCGGCCGCCCCTTCCTCGTCTTCCGCGACGGCGACGGCGGGCAGCGGATCGTCGTCGTCGAGGAGGGCACGGCGGCGCTCTGGGTGGGGCGCGGGGAGGCGGCCGACCTGCGGCTGGACTGGGACCCGGAAATATCGGCGCTGCACGCCCAGATCGAGGTCGTGCGCGGCGAGTGCACGCTGCTCGACGACGGCCTCTCGCGCAACGGCTCCTTCGTCGGCGAGCAGCGGGTGGACGGCCGGCGACGGCTGCGCGACGGCGACGTTCTGCGCTTCGGCCGCACCACGGTCCTCTTCCGCCGCCCCGCCGAGAGCGCCCCGGAAGCGACCGTCGCCGCCGGGCAGGTGCCGGCCGGGGCGACGGTGTCGCCCGGACAGCGGCGCGTCCTGCTCGCCCTCTGCCGGCCCTTCAAGGACGAATCGCCCTTCGCGACCCCCGCCACCAACCAGGCGATCGCCGCCGAGCTGCAGCTCAGCGTCGATGCGGTCAAGACCCACCTGCGGGCCCTCTTCGAGAAGCTCGGGGTCGAGGACCTGCCGCAGAACCGCAAGCGGGTGGCGCTGGCCGAGCGCGCCCTGCAGAGCGGCGTGGTCAGCCGCCGCGAGCTTTGATGCAGATCGCCGCCGCGGACGTATGTGCGATTGGAGCATCGCGGCTTTCCCCGGACACTCCCTGGTCGACCCCGGGGAACCATGCACCTTGCACTAGCGCTCACCGCTGACGAGATACAGAGCTTCTTCTTCGACTGGTACCCGATCTTCGGGGTCGTCTTCATGTTCGGCCTGCTGATCGTCTTCTTGACGCTGCTGCGCGGAACGATGGGGACGACCAAGCCGGAGACGGTGAAGGCGAGCAAGACGAAGCCGGTGCTCTGGGAGGAGGTCCAGGGCGTCGATGCCGCCAAGGACGAGCTGATGGACGTCGCCGAGTGGCTGCGCGACCCCGACCGCTTCGCCGCCCTCGGCGCCCAGCCGCCCCGCGGCGTGCTGCTCTTCGGCCCGCCCGGCACCGGCAAGACGATGCTGGCGCGGGCGGTCGCCGCGCAGGCCGGCGTCGACTTCTTCTCCGCCTCCGGGTCGAGCTTCGTGGAGATGTTCGTGGGGAGGGGTGCCGCCCGCATCCGCCGCCTCTTCAAGGAGGCTCGCAAGTCGGGCCGGGCCGTCATCTTCATCGACGAGCTGGACGCGGTCGGCGGGGCGCGCAGCGGCGGCGGTGGAGATGGCGGCTCGAGCGAGCGCGAGCAGGCGCTGAACCAGCTGCTGGTCGAGCTCGACGGCTTCGAGCGCGACCCCGGCACGGTGATCGTGATCGCCGCCTCCAACTACGTCGAAAAGCTCGACAAGGCGCTGCTGCGGCCGGGCCGCTTCGACCGCCAGGTGCTGGTCGCGCCGCCGGACCGCGGCGGTCGCGAGGCGATCCTGCGCGCCCACGCCAAGGGCAAGCCGCTGGCCGCCGACCTCGACCTGACCGACGTGGCGCGCAAGACGACCGGGATGACCGGCGCGCAGCTGGCCAACGCCCTCAACGAGGCGGCGATCATCGCCGGGCGGGTGGGCCGGGCGGCGATGGCGCGCGAGGACCTCGACGAGGCGCTGCTGCGCCAGTCGGTCGGCTCCCAGCAGGCGCGGCGGCTGAGCCAGAAGGAGCGGCGGATCGTCGCCTACCACGAGGCCGGGCACGCGCTCTGCCGGCGGCTGCTGGGCCTCGACCCGCCGGAGATCCTCAGCATCGTGCCGCGCGGGCCGGCGCTCGGCTTCGTCGGCCACTCGCCGCAGGAGGACACCTACCTGAAGTCGCGCGAGGAGCTGCTCGACGAGCTGGTCACCCTGCTTGGCGGCCGCGCCGCCGAGGAGGAGGTGATGCACGTCTCCTACTCGGGCGCCGTCGACGACCTCGCCCGCGTGCACATGGTCTGCCGGCAGATGGTCGCCGAGTTCGGCATGGGCGTGGCGCTGGACGCCGACGGGGCGCCGCCGATCGCGCTGCCGACCGGCGACTACGCCCTGTCGGACCGCACCCGCCGCGACGTCGACGTGGCGGCGATGACGCTGGCGCGCGAGGCCTACCGGCGGGCGCGGGCGCTGCTGGCCGGCAACCGCGAGTGCCTCGACGACCTCGCCGCCAACGCGCTCGAGCGCGAGACGCTGACCCGCGAGGACCTCGACGAGATCTTCGCCGCCCACGAGCTGCGCGAGAAGGACGCTCCGGGCGAGGTGCCGGCGGCGGTCGTGCTCTCCACCGAGGCACCGGCGCCGGAGTAGCATCGGCGCTCAGTGAAGGCTGAGCGATACGGCGAGGAGCACTACTTCCCCCCGGGCCGCTCGATGGCGCGGCGGGTGCATGGCGAGCGCGCGGTCGGGCTGCTCTACGGGCAGCGGGCGCTGCTGATCGGCGCGCTCGAACCGCTCACCTACACCGGCACGATGCTCTCGACGCGGTCCGGAGACCGGCCGTTCGAGCGGCTGGCCCGCACGGCGAAGATCCAGGAGACCGTCTTCCTCGGCACGCGCGAGGAGGCCGACGCGGTGCTCGCCAAGGTGCGCAGGCTGCACGAGACGATCGCCGGGGAGCTGCCCGAGGCGGCCGGCCCGCACCCGGCCGGCACTCCCTACTCGGCCTTCGACCCGGAGCTGATGCTGTGGACGCTGGCGGTGATCGCCGACTCCGGGCGGGAGATGTACGAGACGCTGGTGCGGCCGCTCGACCCAGACGAGCGCGAGCTGCTCTGGCAGGATTACGTCCGCTTCGGCGAGCTCTTCGGCCTGCCGGGCAGCGAGGTGCCGGGCAGCCATCTCGAGTTCAAGGCCTGGCTCGACGGCAGGCTGGCCGCGCCGGACCTGCAGGCGACCGAGCACGGCCTCGAGATGGCGCCGCTGGTCGCCTTCCGCCAGCCGGTGCCGACGGCGGCCCGCGGCAACATCGCCATGCAGAACCACATCATCAAGGGGACGCTGCCACCCCGTGTGCGGGAGATCTTCGGCATTCGCTGGAGCCGCGCGCACGAGGCGAGCTTCCAGGCGATCGCCGCCGCCCATCGCAGCGCCCACCCGCTGCTGCCGCGGCGGATGCGGCGCGGCCGCAACGACGTCTTCTTCGACGTGGTCACCAAGGCCGAGCGCCAGCGCGGCGGCACGGTGACCCCGCGTCTGCGGGTCGGCGTCCCGCCATGATCCGCCGGTGCTCGGGCGTCCGGATGCTCAGGCGTCCGTAATGACCGCCGAGCGCCGGCACGTCCGCTGGTGGGCGATGCGCCCGGCCCAGAACCGCAAGCCGGCCACCTACCGCTGCCCCTTCTGCGGCAATCACCTGCCGGCGCTCAGCGAGCACGTGCTGGTCGCGCCCGAGGGCGACAGCACCCGCCGCCGCCACGCCCACACCGCCTGCGTGCTCGCCGAGCGCAAGGCCGGACGGCTGCCGACCGAGGAGGAGTGGCGCCGCACCCAGCCGCGGCCGCCGTCGCTGTGGCGGAGGCTGCGGGTGAAGCTTTGGCGCTGAGCGGCTCGGGGGGCCCGGCTAGCCCTGCTCGACGCGAGCCTTCAGCTCGCCGGGGCGGGCGTTGACCAGGACCGCGCGGGCGGCGGCCTCGACCGGCCCGCGGATCATCATCCCGAGCACGCGCCCGGGGTCGGCGTCGAGGGTGTAGGTGGCGCGAGTCCGTTCGTCGCCGAGGTCCTCGAGAGTCCAGGAGCCCTCCACCGACTTGAGGTCTCCCTTCTCCTGGGTCCAGGAGAGTCGCGTCGGCGGGTCGTAGCGGAACCGCACCTGCGTCTTCACGTGCCTGACCTTGATGTCGCTCTCGCTCTCGACCAGCGTGGGGCGCCGCTCGGAGTCCCGCTCGAGCGGCGTGATCGCGACCAGGCCGCCCTGCCACTCCGGGGCGACGAGCACGTCCTCCACCAGGGCCCAGACCCGCTCGATCGGGGCGTCGATCTCGGCGCTGGCGGTGCCGCCCAGGCGAGCCATCTAGGCAATCTCCGGCTTGCGAGCGGAGACGAACTGGGCGAGGCCGGCGAGCCGCTGCTCGATCTCGACCAGGCCGGCGGCGGACAGCGCGCCCGTCACCTCGTCGGGGCCGAAGACGCGAACGCCGCTCAGGCCGCGCACAAGCGCGTTGGCCGTGCGGGTGGGCAGGGGGCCCCTGTTGCAGCTGGTCAGCAGGGCCAGGCGGCCGCCCGGCGCCAGCACCCGGACGATCTCCGCCAGCGCCAGCAGCGGCCGCTCGATCAGGTAGAGGGCGGCGAAGCAGCAGACGGCGTCGAAGCTGCCGTCGCGGAAGGGCAGCGCGCAGGCGTCGCCGCGCACGTAGGCGACGTTGTCGGCCTTGGTGTCGCGAACGGCGACGTCCAGCATCGAAGCCGAGGCGTCGATGCCGACGACGAGGCCGTCGCCCACCGCGGCGGCGAAGTCGCGGCTGAAGTTGCCCGGCCCGCAGGCGACGTCGAGGACGAGATCGCCGGGGGCGATCGAGAGCATCTCCAGCGCGAGCCGGTGCTCCTCGCTCGTGCTCGGCCCAGTCAGGCCCATCAAAAGGCGGCCGCCGAGCGGACGCCAGAGGCGCTGGTAGATCAGCGGCAGCGCCCGGCTCAGCATCAGCCGCTGCGCCGGCAGGCCACCGGTCGGGTCCTCGTCGCCGAGCAGGTCGAGGTAGCCCCGCGCGGTGCCGGCATCCGCGGCCGGGACCGAGAGGAGCTCCCGCGTCCGCTCGATCGGCGAGGCGAGAGCGCGATGCTCGCCGGCGGCGGCGAGAGCTGGATCGGCCATCACTCGAGGCTAGCGCCAACGGCGAAGCCGAACGGCGGCGATGGGCGGTACCGGGCTCGAACCAGTGACCTCCTGCTTGTAAGGCAGGCGCTCTCCCAACTGAGCTAACCGCCCCGGGATCCCCTGATTATGCGCCATCCGCCGGGGCGCGGAGCGAGGCGCGACGACGGCTGAGAGAATCGCCGCGTGGATTCGGAAATCCTCTGGCGCGTGGCGCTCGTTCAAGTCGTCGCCGTGGCCGTGCTGTCGCTGCTGCTGGCGTTGATCTTCTCCCACGGCTTCTTCGAGACCTGGGGATGGCTGGTCGGGCCATTGGCCTGGATGGCCTGCGCCTGGCTCACCGCCCGAGTGGTCGGGCTGCCCGAGGCACCAGTGCTGATACGGGCAGCCCTGTCCGGAGTCCCCAGCCTGCTCTTCGTGCTCCTAGACCTCCACTGGCTCGGGGCCGCAGTGGCCGTAGCCATCTTCGCCGCCTGGTGCGCGACGCTGCCCCGGCCGCTGGCTGGCGACGTTCGCTGAGGCGTCCACGAAATCGATTCGCAATGGCTTGAAGGGAGGAGGAGCGGACGCTCAGTGAGCGGCTTCCGCTGAAAAAGCGACCGGGATGAGATTCATGAGGCCATACGAGCTTCGCGACCCGAGCCCGCCTACTTACTGGGCTAGACAGTCGCGCCATTAAACGCACAGCAGGCCCAGTTGAGACGGTGACACGGACGCCACCGGCTGCCAGCCGCTAAGGAGAACTGATCCGGCAGAACGTACCGGCGTCTGCAACTAAGTCGCTGGGGTCTCAATTTCGCGGCTGCCGCCGTCTGGCTCAAGCATTCGAATGATGAGTGCGGTGAGGTCCTCCTCGAGGATCGCGTGGCCGCTGAGTAGGAGCTCGTGGGCACGAACGCGATCCGACCGCGAGACCAGCGGGGTGACGTCGGAGGCGAAGACGACCATACCTCGTGGATAACGGTTATCAGCCTCATCCTTCCAGAGGTCGGCGTAGTCCTTCAGGTATCCAAGGGCCTTATAGACGGACTCGCGGCCGTATGAGCTAGTCGGACTGGTGGCTTTGACCTCGATCAGGCAGGTACGGGGGTGCCGGCCGACACCGGAAACGGTCAGCTGCAGGTCAGGTCGGCGCATCGCCGCGTCCAGCGCCTCATAACTCCTGAACAGCCACCGGTAAGCCCCTTCGGTCTGCGGTGCCCGGTCATAGCGAATTGTGATCTCGATCTCGCCCTGCCTCGCGGTCAGGATGACCTGGGAGTCCGTCACCGACGGTTTGATTAAAAAATCGTCCCAGGGACCGAGACGATAGATCACCTCCACCAGCCGACTGAGGACGAACAGCTCGAATAGCTGGTCGTCATCCTCGGCGAGGAGCCAACCTCCCCCGAGCCGCTCGCGGATCGCCCCGGGGTCTCGGTTCCAGACGCTCTCCCGCCAAGCGCGGGCGTAGGACCAGAGGATTCGGTAGAAAGGCGAGCGCGACACCAGGGTCGGGGGGATTTCGTGACTCGGCCACTGGGAACTCGGTGCAACATGTCGCAGTGGCTCGGCACGGAGCAGGCGCTCTATAAGTCCATGGAGGTGGGCAACGCGCGCCCGCCAACCGCCGCGCTCGCCGCTCGCCGCCTCCGCGCTAACGGTCAAAAGGTGGGCGAGGAAGCCGGCGATCGCCGCGTTGTCTTCCGTTTGCCAGCGCCTGACTGAGCGCCGTACGAGCCACAGAGTCTCGTCTTGCTTCCGTCGCCTCAGCCGCAGGGTCCCCCGGGCGTCCACCCGTCCCCGCAGCCGCCCTCGGCTGATCTTCCCGATCTCCTCGCGGTTCCGCTCCATTTCCCTGGGAGCCAGGTGATAGGCGCGCAACAAATCCTCCGCAGTTCTTTCGTTCGCCAGAACCTGGGCGCCAAGCACGGCTTCCCAATCGGCGCCAGCCAGCGCAGTGGTGAGGCCACGGATTGTGGAAACGTTCCAGTCGGAGAAGACGACGCGACCGCGAATCGTGAGAAAGTCTAAGACCTCCGCCTCCCACAGAGGGCGTAGGGAGCGGTTGGGCGCGATAGTCAAAAGACTCCTGATGCCCGCCTACCGGTGAAGACCGCAAGCCGCTCATCGAGGGCTTGGAGCTGCTTTTCGTCGGCGCCGACGTGCTGAGCGGCAACCCCTAGCGCGGCCGAGATCTCGTCGTGCGCCTCCAACTGACCCTCGAACTGGGGCAGGACGAAACCTTCGAGGGCAGCTATCAAAGCGGCGCTGGGGTCGACTCCGAGAGCTACGCACGAAGCCAGGTCGCGCACACACGACGCCGCGATGCCTGGCCCTAGGCTGAGACTCAGGCTGCGGAGCGAGCGCGGCTCCGTTTCGCGGTCCTCGACGAAGACCGACCGAAGGGCCTCCTTGACCGCAACGTTGTCGAGCTCGTGGGAGTCGAGGAGCGAGTCGAGGATCTGTTCGTAGGAGACGGCGTCCGGCACCGGCACGTAGATCGTGCACCAGCGTCGTGAAAAGGCGAAGGAAACGCGGGCGAGGGAGGCCTTGTCCCAACTGTTCATGGTCGCGATCATGCGCCAGTCCTCGGGGATGCCATACTCGCCCTCGCCGAGCGTGCCCTTCGGGCGCGTGGCGTAGATCGTCACCCGTTTCGAAGAGCTTGGGTGAGGGCGGTAGGGAAGCATCGTGTCGAAGCCGGAAAGGAGGCTGAAGAGCTCGCCGAAGGCGCTGTCGATGTCGGCACGGTTGATTTCGTCTATCCCAAGCCAGCGATCAGCCTCTGCGGCGGCGAGCACGATGCCGGGTTGGAAAACGAGGTGACGGGGATCTCCGGGATCGGGCATCAGACCGCCGATCACATCCTCCCCAGTCCACTGGCTGGTGGCGAGCGCGTAGTCCCAGTCCGCCCCCTTGCGCGCCTGAAGGATGATTTCTGCCAGGGTCGACTTGCCGGTTCCCGGTGCGCCCATAAGGCGGACGTTTGAGGTGGCGAGGGCGGCGACGATCCGGACGATCAGATCAGGCGGAAACTTCAGCCCCTTCGCCCCGGCCGCCGTCTCGGCGGCGGCGACGAAGCCGGCGGGGTCGGTCGCTTTGCCAGACACGGCCGGCATCGTCGCCGGATCGGAGGCTGAGATCGTCAGCCGCTCGGCAACGGCGGTAACCTCGTCCCGATTCAACTCAACCATCGTCACCGTCTCCGTAGTGCGTGAGTTCGGCATCAGGATCGAAGATCACCTGCCATCCAGGATCCTCATCGAAGCTAAAGTCGTGCCGAAACAGCGCCAGCAGCTCGCCGGGATCGTCCGGCACGCCTTCCCGCAGGTCGTTTCGCTCCGGCCACTCCGCACGGGGACGCTTGTAGAACCACACGGCCAGGGGAAGCGCCGGGATGCGTATCACATCGCCGGCCTTGGTCAGCACGTTTTTGCGCACGATCTCGTCGTAGTCGTCGGCGAGGGTTAGACGTTCACTGTCCTCCCAGGCGCATGCGTTCCAACTCATCATGAAGGTCCGCTTGCGGAAGGTCGCGGCGTTGCTGTGCGCGTAACCTGCCTTCAGCCATTCCCGTCGCAGCGGGTCGAAGAACGGTTCTGGGCCGGAGCGGTAGGCGAAGAAGCGTTCGAGGAACGCTTTGTCGTCCTCCTCACGGTAGGTAATCGTCGTTCCGGGCATCGCTCCACTCAGCTTCACCGGTAGGAACGACCATACGTGCGCGACGTTCTGCTTTTTCACCGCTTTCGCCCACTCGCTGAGGGCAAGGACTGACTCTTCCAGGAGCTCGCTAGACGCGTACATTGTTGCTGCGCGTGCGCCGTCGACTCGACATAGTCGAGCGGGCGTGCTCCTCAAGGTGGTCGATCAGGACATCGCCGAAAGCACGAGCCATCATCGGCGGAACCGCGTTGCCAATCTGTCGCGGTATATAGGAGCCGACGAAACGGAACCAGTCAGGGAAGGACTGGATCCGCGCTGCCTCCCTGGGAGAGATTGACCGATTCGCGACCGGGTGGGTGAAAGCACCCGCCGAGACGTTGGTGAAATAACAGGTGATCGTGTACGCTGGCCTATCTTCGGCGAGACGGTAGTAGAGGGTCGTGCAATCTCTTCTGTGAGCACCCGTTGAGATCGTACGCATTTTACGAAAACGGTTGGGAAGCATACTAATTGGAAGCGACCGCAGCCCCTCTCCCTGCTCAATCCTTTCGATGATCGCGAGGGCGAGGTCCGACGGAGTGCGGGTGACATGGTTGAATACGACCTCCGCAGAGGATCTTAATTCGGCTTGGTAGTCGTCCTCCACGGGGCTGGCATAGGACAGAGAAGAATCATGGTCCCCGACACCGACCAGTGGCAGGTCGCCGATCGCTTGCGCGACGGTTCGATGCGGAAACCGTTCCGAGTGGCCGTTAGCTGAATGAGTTGGAGTCGGGTGCACAATCGGCTCATCGCTAAGACGAGTCGCCAGAAAGATGACCCTTTGGCGCAACTGTGGAACACCATAGTCGGCCGCAAGGGCGATCTCCCCTGTGATCGCGTAGCCAAGCTTTCGGAACTCCGCGTAAATCTCGTCACGGAAAGCACCGTTTTTTGCAATCAGCATGCCCTTGACATTCTCGATCAGCACGGTGGGGGGACCCAGTTCCTTCACGACTCTCAGAAACTCCTTGTAGAGAAAGTTCCTGGGATCGTCTGCGAAGCGCTTGCCGTGCGTGCTGAAGCCTTGGCAACTGGGCCCTCCTGCTAGCAGATGGATCTCGGAAGCGCCCGCTTCGGCCAGGATGTCGGCACCGGAAAGGTCGTTGATATCTGCCTCCAGAGGCTTTCCCGAATGGTTGGCCGCGAAGGTCCTCAATGCATGCGGGTCATTGTCGACACCGAGCCTGACGTCGAAACCGGCCCATCCTAGGCCCAGCGATAGACCGCCAGCGCCGCTGAACAGGTCGACTGCCACCGGGCCAGAACATGCTGCGCGATCCGCCGCATTCCTCGCCTGCCTCGCATGGCCCATAGCGGTTAACCGTATCCTTGAGCGGTGACGGAACCGCCCAGCTCAAGTCAGAGGTCAAACCCGGCGCCGCCTCCCAGCTCGGCGCGCGTGCGGAGGGTGATGCAGGGCAACGGTAACCGCGACACCGGACCAGAGATTGCCTTACGCCGGGAGCTCCATCGACGAGGCCTGCGTTTTCGACTGCATCGCCGGATCCCGCCGGCCCGCACCTATGCCGACATCGTCTTCCCCAAGCAGCGAGTAGCTGTGTTCGTGGACGGCTGTTTCTGGCACCACTGCCCGGAGCACTTCCGCCCAAGCACGAAGAACTCCGACTACTGGACGACGAAGATGGCTCGTAACGTTGCCCGGGACCGTCTCAACGACCAGCTCATGAGGAAAAATGGGTGGATTGTGGTACGGATCTGGGAGCATGAGTCACCGATTGAGGCCGCCGAGAAAATCGCCCAGCTGCTGCGAGCGACCTAAGCCGACGACCAGGAACTCATCGTCGTCAAGATCAGACAAACCGGGAACACAAGCCCGGCCCGTTGAGGCTTTCCAGCGAGCACGTGGATCGTCCTAACACGAGGAATGGCTTGAAAGGACGGATCTCGTCAGCGCGGGGAGCGGGATCGCGGCGCTGATGCGACCCAGATGCGACCGCCAGGTCGCGGCTCCCTACCATCGAGCACATGGCGATCAAAAAGATGGAACACGTCGGGATCGTGGTCGATGACCTAGCGGCCGCAATCGAGTTCTTCGTAGAGCTGGGACTGGAGCCGGGAGGCACGGGCCAGGTAGAGGGTGAGTGGGTAGACCGCATCATCGCGCTCGAAGGGACCAAGGCTGAGTTAGCGATGCTGCGAACCCCGGACGGCGACGTAGAAATCGAGCTGGTGAAGTTCCACTCGCCGCCGATTCAAGGCGGCAACCCGCACGCACCCTCGAACACTCCAGGCCTCCGCCACCTCTCCTTCCTCGTCGAGGACATCGACGCCGTAGTCGCCGGCCTACAAGCCCGCGGCACCGAGCTCGTCGGCGAGCTGGTGCGCTACGAGAACAGCTACCGGCTCTGCTACGTCTGGGGGCCCGAAGGGATCATCATCGAGCTGGCCGAGAAGATCGGCTGACGGGTCCGGTCGGCCAGCGACCCCCGACCAACCGAGCGGCCCGACATATCCGCCGCGACAGCACGGGGCGCTGCGTAGTCGAAGCCGCTGCCCGGACTGAGATAGCTCGTCCGCTGCCTTAAGCTTTTCCACTATGGAAGTCCACAGAGTTCCCTCCACGATTGATTTGGCAAAGCAGCTTCTACGAGAGGATTTCGCAAGCGCCAAGCCCGTTAGCCGCCACAACACCTTGCTACGTCGTGGAGGAGATGGAGAGGCCGCTCTGGGTGAGCGCCGTCGCTGGGCCGAAGCTTGGCAGCTTCTTGAGCAAGCCCGCTTCATCTGCAGAGAGCCGGATGAGTCGCGGGGCACCGCCTGGTTCAGAACCGCCGCCGGCAACAGCGCTCTGAATGGCGACTTTGACGGAGCTCTCATGCTTGCGGGTGTTCACCTATAAGTCGTATGGTCTCCGGAATCGATGACCAGCTTCTTATAGATCTCGCCGCTTCGCCGAGAGCACTGACTGACGACGAGGTGCGTTCCTGGGGAGAACAGCAACGCATCTTTATCTCAAGCGTGATGGACGGCTATGAGGAGCCAAGGGAGGCCGCAGCGCGAGCCATTGAATCTGTTGGAGCCGAGGCGGTGATGTTTGAGAGATTCGGTGGCCGCGATAGCGATCCCGAAGCGGCCTATCTGGCGGAGGTCGAGTCTTCCACTGTCTACGTAGGCCTCCTTGGAGCCCGCTACGGGCGCTTGCTCCCAAGCCGATACTCCGCAACCCACGAAGAGTATCTCCACGCAGAGAAGTGCGGCCTCCGTCTCTCGGCTTGGACGGAGAAGGGAGTGGAGCGGGAGTGGCACCAACAGTCATTCGTAGAAGACGTCCAAATCTTCAGCGTCACCGGTGGATTCGCGAACTCAGCGGACTTGGAGCAGGCGCTCGCCGCAAGGCTCCAGGCAATAGCGGCGGAGGAACTATCTCCTTGGGTCAAGGTCGGCCGCGCCATATTCCGCGCAAAGGAAATCAACGTTTCTGGTGAAACAGCATCAATTCGCTCGGCAGTGCGTGATCATGATGTCGCCGACCACCTCGCACAGTTGAGCGAACAATGGGGGAGCAGCGCTACCACGCTAGCCTTCTGGGACGGCGTTTACGATGCGCAACTATCGGGGCTCTCCTCATCTACGCGAATGGGGGGATCACGGGATATATCTCTTGACTTGAGCATTGCATCCCCACAGCGCCAGAACGAGTATTCCCTCAACGGCGTCAGCTACGCAGAGGGCACGAAAATCGCCGTTGAAGTGTCTTGGTTTGGACAAGCCAATCCCTACGGGATCATGTCATCGCAGGCAGAGATATCGAATCCTTTTGCAGAACTCGCCCGGCAGAGAGTGTCAGAGGAGTCTTATCGCCCAATCGTGCGCATACTCGCCTCAGAGATCTTGGTGCGGGAGAGAAACATTGGTCGAATTCGACGCTTTCGCGCTGGCCCACGAGTTGCGGGCCAGCGACGGGTTGATCTGGAGTGGGCTCAGCCTTCGGCATACACCGGCCACAAACCCGAGGTAAAGGAAGCCGGCGGACTGGTGGCCGACTAGCCTTGCGACGGCAAAGAGCCTAAGACCAGATAGCTTCCGAGACGTGACCTACAGCGTCAAGGAGATCTACCGGAGTCTCCAAGGAGAGGGCGCTCACTCTGGCCGCGCTGCGGTGCTATGCCGTTTTGCCGGGTGCAATCTATGGAGCGGCAGAGAGGTGGACCGCCCTACCGCTATCTGCGACTTCTGCGATACCGACTTCGTTGGGACGAACGGAACTGGTGGTGGGAAGTTCCCCACGGCCGTTGCTCTCGCCGACCACATCGCAGAAGCTTGGGGCGACGATCAGGAGATGAGATATGTCGTCTGCACGGGTGGCGAGCCGCTGTTGCAGCTGGATGAGTCCCTAGTCGACGCCCTGCACCACCGGAAGTTTGAGGTTGCTGTAGAGACCAACGGGACGCAAGCGGCTCCAGCGGGTATCGACTGGATCTGTGTCTCACCAAAGGCTGGTGCTCCTCTTTGCCTGCGAACAGGAGACGAGTTAAAGTTGGTTTTCCCGCAGCCGGATTTCGATCCAGCACAGTTCGTAAGCCTCGACTTCGATCATTTCTTTCTCCAACCGAAGGACGGACCGGAGCTACTGTCGAACCAAGAAGCGGCAGTGAAATATTGTCTTCAGCATCCCCTTTGGAAGCTTTCACTTCAGACCCACAAGCTGATCGGCATCCCGTGAGTGGCCAATTCGAACTCTCTCGGCAGCTTCGGTTCGAGGCAGCCCATTTCCTTCCGAAGGCACCCGAGGGCCACAAGTGCCGGCGCATGCACGGACATTCCTTTGTGGCAGAGATATGGGTCACCGGACCACTCGACGAGGAGTCCGGATGGGTTCTCGACTTTGGAGAGCTGGCGAGCTCTCTTAAGCCGATTCATGAGCGCTTGGATCATCGCCTTCTCAACGATGTACCGGGTCTAGAGAATCCAACGAGCGAGGAACTAGCACGGTGGCTCTGGCAAAGGTGTCAGAAGGGGCTGCCAAAAGCAGTATCCCTTGCAAGGCTGATCATTCGAGAGACGTGCGAGTCGGCACTCAGCTACCGCGAGTAGGAGCGCCCAGATGCCCGCTATTTCGACATTTTCCGTTCTGCTAGCCCTATACTGGCTTCATGGAAGGCGTCGCGGATAGTTCAGAGCTTCGCTCAGTGCTTCATCGCTTTGTGCGAGCTCATGTCGTCAATCAACCTGCGGTTGTTTCGGCTCGCATCTCGAGCGACGACGACGGCCCCTTCGTTTTGGTGGAGGTCGAACCAGATCGCCAGGTCGATCTTCCTGATGTATTCGAAGACCTACGCGTTGTCCGCGGTGAGCGCCAACCGGGATATGTAGCTGCTGGCCCGCTAATGCTGAGATAGCGATTGCGTCGCTTCGGACCGGGCTCGTGGGTTGGCCTCTATGGGCAGAAGAATTTCTCAGGCTCCTTCGGCCTTCCAGTCAAGGATTGTGGGACCGGGGAGTTAATGATGCTCACTGCCGCCCATGTGATCGGGGGGCTTTTCCCTTGGCCAACTCAGCAAACGAACGTGGTCGGCTATGGAGACCTCCAAGCAGACCAGCCTCACGAATTGCTGACCACCGCACTATCCGCTGTGAGCTCCGATCTCGGCCGCTTGGAGAGAAGCATTCCTCCGACGCTCTCGCAGAGTTGCTCGATTGACGCAGCCATCGCGCGAGTAAGCGGCAATAGAGAGCTTCGAAATCACCTTAATGAGGAACCGGTTCAAGGCGTACGCGATATCCGGCCGTTACTCGACACAGATATCCCAGTCGAAATGTTCGGCGCATGCAGTAATCGCCGTCACGGCATCCTCAACACTGCACCGGTTACCGAGAGATTGCGCCTTGGCAATACCCCCCATCGCATCTTCTACGAGCAGGCTCGCCTCGTGCGGTCCGTGAGTGACGACGCTATGGCAGTTCCAGGCGACTCAGGGAGCGTACTGGTGGACGAGAATCACTTCGCCATCGCAATGGTTGTCGGCGTGATCAAAGAGGGAGAGACCGCTGGATGCGCGCTGGCGACCCCACTCGCACCTGCCGTTGAGGCATTAAATGTAGAGATATACGCAGGCGACGCGGAGATCAGATCAGAGGGTGCGATGCTACTTGGCTCTAGCTGAGCGGGCTAGAAGTTGTTCTCTGACCTACCACTACTGCCCCCACATCGATGGGCTGCGACTCCGTAGACCCAAGTAGTCCACAGGTAGCGACGATGCAAGAGGCAAGTCCGGCATCGACAGCACAGAGGTGCAGCGCCCCAAGCACTACGCCCGCATCTCGCCAAACCAAGGATCCTCCAGCGGGGTAGCGTTTCAGCGTCCTCTCAAAATGAGCCATAGTGAAGATCACCGTATAGCCGTGCTCTAAGCGAAAGCCCCGGTCTTCAAAATTCCGCCACACTTCTCTAACTTGGTCAAGAGCATCGTCCAGAAAATGCAGTTCACATCGGAGCGGGTCAAACGCCCACCAGCCGGAATCCAAGCCTCCTATTCCAGTGGTCAGTACGTGTATCTCAATTGGGTGACACCCCCCTGCAGATGGCAAAGTTCGGGTCTCGTGCTGCTCCCCATCCCCTGTGTCTCTCCAGCCACGAGCCCGACCCGCTCGGACAAGGACGGTCGCCAACTCCGATAGACCAGCTGGCTTTATGTATCGCTCTGATTGTCGGATATCAAGAATGTCTTTTAAGCTCCGACTATCCGCATGAGCAACGTTCCCTAGTGGTACTGCAGGTGCAGGTGCGGGTGCGGGTACGGGTACGGGTACGGGTGCGGGGTCCGAAGGAGCCCTACCAGAATTACGTGGGCGAACATTCGCGGCCTCTCTAATACTTGCGCGCAAAGCGGCCGTTAAACCTCCACCCCCAACAGAAGGCGACATATCGTCTAGCACCTGTTCGCACAGCTTTTGCACTAGAAGAGCATCGTGAGCGTCGAGACTCCAAGTGTCGCCACTGTCATTACTTAGCAGGGTGCGCTCAGACTCTAGACGGATAGTCAGCGGC
>Ga0307291_1000006_pt1 | contig 113482 bp, 109 predicted proteins | sample ER_DNA_148_FD_194474 | JGI IMG/M metagenome (GOLD analysis project Ga0307291, IMG submission 194474) | Bulk soil microbial communities from the East River watershed near Crested Butte, Colorado, United States - ER_DNA_148 | ecosystem: Environmental > Terrestrial > Soil > Floodplain | place...
GCCCTCGCCGCCGACGAGAAGAACCGGGCCGAGAACCTGATGATCGTCGACCTGTTGCGCAACGACCTCGGGGCGGTCTGCAAGGTCGGTTCGGTCGAGGTGCCGCAGATGATGGCGGTGGAGACCTACGAGACCGTCCACCAGCTCGTCTCCGAGGTCCGCGGCCGCCTGCGCCCCGGCGCCTCCACCCTCGATGCCGTCCGCTCCTGCTTCCCGCCCGGCTCGATGACCGGCGCCCCGAAGAAGCGCACGACCGAGATCCTCGACGCGCTCGAGGGCGCCCCCCGCGGCGTCTACTCGGGCACGATCGGCTGGTTCGGCCTCGGCGGCGCCGCCGACCTCTCCGTCGCGATCCGCTGCATCGTCTGCGCCGACGGCCGCGCCTCAATCGGCGCCGGCGGCGCCGTCGTCCTGCAGTCCGACCCCGAGCGCGAGTACGAGGAGATGCTGCTCAAGGCGGCGGCGCCGCTGCGAGCCATTGACCCCGGGGCCGACCCCGCGTCTATATCCTTGGCTCTCCAGGGCGCCGCAGCCGCGTCGCCGCCCTGATCCCGACCCAGATACCAACAACTTCAGAGCAGGAGCCATGGCTGTAGACACCGCCGCGTATCGCGAAATGACCGACGAGCAGGAAGCCATCGTCGAAATGGTCCGCCAGTTCGCCGACGAGCAGATCATCCCCAACGCCGAGCACTACGACCACGAGGACTCCTTCCCGGAGCCGATCGTCGAGCAGATGAAGGAGCTCGGCCTGTTCGGTGTCACGATCCCGGAGGAGTACGGCGGCATGGGCCTCGACCTGACGACCTACGCGATGATCGTCGAAGAGCTCTCGCGCGGCTGGATCTCGATCTCGGGCGTGGTCAACACCCACTTCATCGGCTCCTACCTGCTGATGAAGTTCGGCACCGACGAGCAGAAGGAGCACTTCCTGCCGAAGATGGCGACCGGCGAGATCCGCGCCGCCTTCTCCCTCTCGGAGCCGGAGGTCGGCTCCGACGTGCAGGGGATCAAGTCGACCGCCAAGAAGGGCGATGACGGCAGCTGGGAGCTGAACGGCCAGAAGATGTGGGTCACCAACGGGCTTGGCTCCGGCGTGGTCTTCGTGCTGATGAAGACCGACACCAAGGCCGATCCGCCCTACAAGGGGATGACCTGCTTCATCACCGAGAAGGAGCCCTGGAAGGAAGTCAACGAGGGCGACTTCGCGGGGCTCACGGTCCCTCCCAAGATCAAGAAGATGGGCTACAAGGGAGTCGAGTCGACCGAGCTCGTCTACGACGGCTACAGATGCCCGCCGGAGCGAGTCCTCGGCGGCGAGGAGGCCGGCGTCGGCCAGGGCTTCGTGCAGATGATGGACGCGCTCGAGGTGGGGCGCGTCAACGTCGCCGCCCGCGGCGTCGGCATCGCCCAGCGGGCGCTCGAGCTGGCCCTCCGCTACAGCCAGGAGCGCAAGACCTTCGGCAAGCCGATCGCGCAGCACCAGGCGATCCAGTTCAAGCTCGCCGACATGGCGACCAAGATCGAGGCTGCCCGGCTCGTCACCCGCAAAGCGGCGCGGCTCAAGGACGCCGGCGAGCGCTCCGACCTGGAGGCGGGGATGGCCAAGCTGCTCGCCTCGGAGACCGGCAAGGAGTGCGTCGAGGAGTGCTTCCGCATTCACGGCGGCTACGGCTACTCGAAGGAGTACGAGATCGAGCGCCTCTACCGCGATGCACCGCTACTCTTGATCGGTGAGGGAACTTCGGAGATCCAGCGCATGGTGATCGGCAAGAAGCTGCTGCAGAGGCACAAGGTCTGAGCCGCATGAGGAGGAGCGGTTCGGTTCTTCTCGTCCTGATTGGCCTGGCCGCTGGCTTGTCGGCGGCGCCAGCCCAGGCTGCCACTGCGCTTTATCCCGATTTGAAGACGGTGCCGCCACGGGACCTGCGCTTCGAAACGACGGACGTCGACCCGTCCGGAAGCACCGTCATCCACAACGTCCTGCGCTTCTCCAACACGGTCTGGGACGCCGGCTCCGGCCCGCTCGAGCTGCGCGGTCAGATCGACCCGAACACGAAAACCGGCGCCGCGATCCAGCGCGTCTACGACGACTCCGGCGGCTTCACCGATTTCTCGGCCAGCAACAACTTCTACTGGCATGCGGCACATTCGCATTACCACTACGACAACTGGGGCGCCTACGAGCTATGGACCAAAGCCGGCTTCGAAGCCTGGCTCGCCAGCGGCAGGACCCAGGGCAATCCGATGCTCGGCTCGAAGACGACCAGCTGCGTCGAGGATGAGGAGTTCATCCGGACGATGCCGAACATGCCGTATCCCCCGGTTCACACGGCCAACGGCTGCTTCCCGAACTCGCAGGGCCTGATGCTGCAGGGCCTCTCGCCGGGCTGGGGCGACACCTACGACTACTACCGACCGGACCAGTGGATCGACCTCGGAGCGAACGGCCACCTCGCGGACGGTCAGTACGTGATGCGGTCGGTCGTCGATCCCCTCAACAAGGTCTACGAGAGCCCTGGCAAGTCGAACCCGGGCACCGAGAGCCCCGAAGCCAACGAAGCGATCACCCAGTTCAGCATCTCGGGGGGAAAACTCGTCGACTCCAATCCGCCGACCGGCACGGTGCGGATCAACGACATCGACGCCGGCACCTCGTCCCCGAACGTGACCGTGAAGGTGCTCGGCCGCGACGACATCAGCGGGGTCACCCAGGTGAAACTCTCCAACGACGGCAGCACCTGGTCGACGCCGCAGTCCTACACTGGCGCCGAATCGACCGCCCAGGCGATCGCCTGGGACCTGACCAATCCGACCTTCGGCGGCACCGCCACCGACGGCCTCAAGACCGTCTACGCCCAGTTCAAGGACGCCTCGGGCAAGTGGTCGGCCTCGGAGAGCGACACGATCGAGCTCAACCGCCAGGGCGGCGCTTCCGCCTACTCGAATGCCGTCCTGACCGACTCGCCGTCCGGCTACTGGCGGCTGGGCGAGACCGGCGGAACGACGGCCGTCGACGCGTCTGGCTCCGACAACGGCGTCTACACGAACGGGCCGGCTCTCGGCCAGGCCAGCCTGCTGGCCGGCGAGACCGCCAACAAGGCCGTCCGCTTCGACGGCGTCAACGACTACGTGAGGGTTCCCAGCTCCGGCTCGCTCAGCCCGGCCGTCGGCGTCTCGGTCGAGGCCTGGATCAAGCCGGCCTCGCTGCCCGCCAGCGGCGCCTTCGCCTCGATCCTGACCAAGGCCGAGTCCTACTCGCTGCAGTTCAACGGGCCGCGGCTCGAGTTCACGATCATGCAGAACAGCGCCCGCCGCCGTCTGCAGGCGCCCTCCGGGGCGATCGTCGCCGGCCAGACCTACCACGTGGTCGGCACCTACGACGGCGCCACGCAGCGGCTCTACGTCAACGGGACGCAGGTGGCGAGCGCGGCTCTGACGGGGGCGATCACCACCAACGGCAACCCGGTGACGATCGGCTCCTGGGGCGGAGGCGGCGAGTTCCTGGCCGGGACGATCGACGAGCCGGCCGTCTACCCGAGCGTGCTGAGCGCGGCGCGGGTCAGCGCCCACTACCAGGTGGGCAGCGGCGCTGGGGCGCCCGACCCGACCGTGAAAGACCCCAGCAACCTGACGGCGGTCGCTTCCTCGAGCTCGCAGATCAACCTCACCTGGAGCGACAACTCCAGCAACGAGGGTGAATTCGTGATCGAGCGAGACACCAGCGCGGCATTCCCGTCGCCGGTGAAGATGACCGCCTGGGCCAACAGCACCAACTTCTCCGACCTCAACCTCTCGCCGAACACGACCTACTACTACCGGGTCAAGGCGAAAAACGCGACCGACAGCTCGGGTTACTCGAACACCGCTTCGGCGACGACGCTCGCCACCCAGCCACCGCCAACCGGTTACAGCGCCGGCGTGGTCGCCGACAGCCCGGTCAGCTACTGGCGGCTCGGCGAGGCGAGCGGCACCACCGCGGCGGACGAGCGCAGCCTCAATTCGGGCGCGTACATGAATTCGCCGAGCCTGGGCCAGCCGAGTCTGCTGACGACCGACTCCGCCAACAAGGCGGTCGGCTTCGACGGGGCCAACGACAGCGTCCGGGTCGCCAGCTCCGCCAGCCTCGGCCTCTCCACCTCGATCAGCCTCGAGGCCTGGATCAAGCCGGCCTCGCTGCCCGCCAGCGGCGCCTTCGCCTCGATCCTGACCAAGGCCGAGTCCTACTCGCTGCAGTTCAACGGCCCCCGCCTCGAGTTCACGATCATGCAGAACGGAACCCGCCGGCGCCTGCAGGCGCCCTCCGGGGCGATCGTCGCCGGCCAGACCTACCACGTGGTCGGCACCTACGACGGCGCCACCCAGCGCCTCTACGTCAACGGGACGCAGGTTGCTAGCGCGGCTCTGACCGGTCCGGCGACCACCAACGCCAATCCGCTTTACGTCGGCTCCTGGGACGGCAGCCACGAATTCTTCAAAGGCACGATCGACGAGGTGGCGGTCTACGGGTCGACGCTGAGCGCGGCTCGGGTCGGCGCCCACTACGGCGCCGGGACGTCCTCCACCGCGACCGCTTCGCTCAGCGGCGCCGCCAGCGGGTTCGCGCTCCCGGTTTCGAGCGTTTCGAGCGATGGCGATCGTGGCACCTACTCGATCGACGCCCCGCCGACCTTCGTCGACTACTGCCAACTGCACTCGACCGGCGTCGCTGGCGGATCGTGGCGTCAACCCAGGAGCTGATCGAGACGGCGGTGCGGCGCTTCCAGGAGGAGGTGCCGGCGCTGCGCAAGCTCAAGCTCGTCTTCGGCCTGGAACTGAAGGCGCGCTCGGACGTTCAGCTCTACCGGGTAGAGCTGCCAGGGCCGAAGGTCAGCAAGGACCTGGCCCAGGACGAGCGCGTCCTCGTCCAGATCGATCGTCCGCAGTTCAACGAGCTGGCCGAGGCGGGGACGCTGAAGGGGTATCGCAAGGCGGTCGAGACCGGCCACATCAAGGCGACCGGCGACCCCAACGTGAAGAAGCTGGTCGCCCAGGTGGTGGAGCGCCAGGAGCAGCGCTCCCGCCTCAAGAAAGCGCACTGACCCCCGCCGGGCACGGAGGACTTTCGCGCGGATACCATCCCGCGCTGTCCAAACCAGAGGAGAAGCGGAGACCGATGAGCGACGAGACGTACCAGCTGACCACCGACCAGGCAGAGCGCGAGGCGAGCGGCGCCCACAGCTACGGCCGCTACCTCGAGGAGTTCGAGGTCGGCGCCGTCTACAAGCACTGGCCGGCAAAGACGGTGACCGAGGCCGACGACCACCTCTTCTGCCTGATCACGATGAATCACCATCCGCTCCACATCAACGACGTCTACGCGGCGGGCTCCCAGCAGGGACGCAACGTCGTGGTCGGCCCGCTCGTCTACTCGCTGGCGCTCGGGATGTCCGTCTCCGACGTCTCCGGCAAGGCGATCGCCAATCTCGCCACCGAAGACCTCAGCCATCCGAACCCGGTCTTCCACGGCGACACGCTGTTCTGCGAGACCGAGGTGCTCGACGTCAAGCCGTCCAAGTCCAAGCTGGACCGCGGCGTCGTCAAGGTCCATACCAGGGTGCTGAACCAGGACGGTCTCCTGGTCGCCGAGTTCAAGCGGCTGGTGCTGGTGCCGCGCAAGAATCCGGGCACCTGACGGTCGGCGATCGCCGATGGCCGCCCACCCCGCCAGCGGCGCGATCGTCATCGGCGGCGACTCGCGCGGCCTCGGCATCGCGCGCAGCCTGGGCCGGCGTGGGATCCCGGTCTGGCTGGTCGACGAGGGGGACTACCGGGTCGCCCGCCACTCCCGCTACGTGCAGCGGAGCCTTCCCTGGCCGGAGGGGGACGACGAGGCGGAACAGGCCCGCTTTCTGGCGGGGGTAGCCGAGGAGCATGGTCTCGATCGCTGGACGCTTTTCGCGACCAGCGACGAGACCTCGGCGTTCGTCGCCAGGCAGCACAGCCGGCTCTCCGAGCGGTTCAGGCTGACCACCCCGCCCTGGGCCCAGACCCAGCTCGCTTACGACAAGCGCCTGACCTACGAGCTGGCGGGGGAGGTGGGGGTCGCAGCGCCTTGGACCCACTACCCGGCCGGCCGCGAAGAGCTGGCCGAGCTCGAGCTCGAGTTTCCCTGCATCCTCAAGCCGACCGCGAAGGCCGGCCTCAACCGCTTCACCCATGACAAGGCCTGGCCGGTGGGCAGTCGCGAGGAGCTGCTGGCGCGCTACGAGGAGGCCTGTGCGATGGTCGCCGCCGAGCAGGTGATGGTGCAGGAGATGATCCCGGGGGGAGGGGAGGCGCAGTTCTCCTTCGGCGCGGCCTGCCTCGAGGGCCGCCCGGTCGGCTCGATCGTCGCCTGCCGCCGCCGCCAGTACCCGGTCACCTTCGGTCACTCGAGCTCGTTCGTCGAGACGGTCGACGCACCGGAGGTGGAGCGGGACGCCCGGCGCCTGCTGGCGGCGATCGGCTACACCGGCGTGGTCGAGGTCGAGTTCAAGCGCGACCCGCGCAGCGGCGAGTACAAGGTCCTCGACGTCAACCCGCGGCTCTGGACCTGGTTCACCCTCGGCGCCCGGGCGGGCGTCGACTTCCCCTACCTGGGCTTCCAGATAGCTCGCGGCGAGGTGCCCGCCGAGGTGCGGGCTCGTGGCGGAGTCCGCTGGGTGCGGATGGGCACCGACCTGCTCGCCGCCGGCACCGAGATCCGCCGGCGCTCGCTCTCGCCGGCCGCCTACGCCCGCTCCCTCCGTCCCCCCCTGCAGCTCGCGGTCTTCGCGGCGGACGACCCCCGACCGCTGGCGAGCGCCGTGCCATCCCTCGCCTCACGCATGCTGGGCAGGGCGCCGGCGCTGCTCAGGAGGCGGCGCTGAGCCGCAGGACGACGTCGTCGCCCTCCCTGGCGGCCCAGGCCACCGTCGCCCGCTCGGCGCCCGGCCCTCCCTCGACCCGCACCGCGCCATCCTCGCCGCTGGAGCAGCTGAGCCCGGCCCGCTGCCGCCACCATTCGGCGACCTCCCGCGGCAGCGCGTGCCAGCCGTCGCCGCGGCGAGTCAGTCCGTTCAGCCACTCGAGGAAGGAGTCGTAGAGCGCCAGTCGCTCGTCGCTGAGCAGATAGTCGGGATGGACGAGCAGCTGCACGAGGCCGTGGTTGGCCGCTACCCACTTGCTCTTCTCGGTCCAGCGGTCGATCGATTCGTCGTCGAGGATCTCCCACAGGGTGTGGTCCTGGACGAGCGTTATGGGGAGCTCGACGAGGTCGTCGATGAAGTAGGGCAGGATCGAGCAGCAGCCGCCGGCCTGCGGCTCGAAGGGATCGGTGTCGGGAAACGAGCCGTCGTAGAGGCATCCGAGCTCGGGCATCCAGTCCGCGTTGCGGTGGGTGGCGGGGGAGCGGAAGCCGACGGCTCCCCAGCTCTCGAGGTAGCGGTGGATCTTCGGCAGGTTGGCCTCGAAGGTGGCGCGGTCGCGGAACAGCTTGCCGTCGTGGAGGATGCCGTGCAGGCCCACCTCGCAGCCCGCCGCCCGCACCGCCTCGAAGGTGCCGGGCGGGATCTCGTACCACTCGGCGCAGAAGTTCCAGCAGGAGACGATCCCGTGCCGGCGCTCGACCTCGAGCACGCGGGGGATGTTGGCGATCCCCTCCGGGCCCTCGACGTCGTGGCTGACGATCGCCGCGAAGCGGTGACCGTCGGGCCAGTAGCCGACGAAGGGAAGCTCCGTGGCCCCGCTCTCCTCGAGCTGGCGGCGGAGCACCTCGCGCCGGTGGTCGACCAGCAGCGGCTCGATCGGCCAGGCGGGGAACTCGCGGCGTGCCCGGCGCGCCGCGTGGCGGCGCCGCATCGCGATCTGCAGCGGTCGCGGAAGAAACGGCTTCACACCGTAGTAGGCGCGCATCAAGGCCGACTGGCCCTCTCCGTGCTCGGCGTACCGTTCGAGCAGGAAGTCGTCCGGGTCGAAGCCGGCTTCGGCTGGATCCGCTGGCATCGCGCAGGATCGTACTAGTGGTCTACCGACCGTTGCCGGTGACGCCGCTAGCCGAAGTGCCGGTAGAGGGTCTCTCCGACGAGGCGGCTCACGCCCCGGGGAGCGTGCTTGATCGTCGCGGCCATCGCCCGGTCGCGCAGCCCCGGCCCGGTTGACGGCTCACGCTCGCTGAAGTACGTGTAGGAGAGCTCGATCTCCTCGGCGCCCCAGGCTCGCTTGAAGGCGCGCAGGCCCTCGTTGTCGATGTCGGTCCGGCCGAAGTCGAGCGTGTGGAAGCCCGCTCCGCACGCCCACTCGATCAGCTCCGAGAAGAGCAGGTTGTTGGGGCGCTTGCCGAGCGCGCCGGGATCCGAGGCGCCGTACTTGTAGGTCACGGTGCCGTTGTAGGTGAGGAAGACCGCGGCGGCGACCGGCCGCCCCTCGTCGACGACCAGCTCGACGAAGCCGAGCCCGGCGTCGAAGAGCTCGCCGAAGCGCCGGATGAAGCGCTTCGGCTGGGTCGGCACGCCGAGCTTCCGGCGCGTCTGCATGTGCAGCGAGTAGAAGAGGTCGAGCGCCTCCGCATCGGTGCGGCGCTCGGCGCGCAGTCCTTCGCGCCGCGCTTTCTTGATGCCGCGTTTGATCTGGGACTTCGAGTAGCGGCGCTCGACCTCGGCCGGATCCTCGGCGAGCGGCAGCAGATGGCGAAAGAAGCGGTGCTGGACGAACGCCCCCGGCGCATCGGCGATCTCGGCATGGACGGTGAGGTCGAGGCCGCTTCGCCGCCGCTCGTCGGTCAGCGCCTCAGCGAGGGTGGCGGCCGCCGAGGGGCCCGCCGAGGGCGAGAGAACCGCTGGGCAGGCGTCGGAGAACGGCAGCGAGACGAGGCGCTTGCCGGTGAGGCGACTCTCGATCCGGGCGATCGGGATGCCCGCTTCGATCTCCGCGCCGTTGCCGACGCAGCAGGCGGACAGCCGGTAGCCGTACTGGGAGCGCAGCAGCTCCAGCCAGAGCGGATGGTGGAAGACCGTCGCCGAGGGGTTGCCCTCGATTAGGGCGGTCCAGGCCGGGTCGGAGATCGGATCGATTGAGGGCGCCGGCCGCACCGTGCGGATGATATGCGGGTGCGCCGGCGCCACGGCCTGCCTGGGGCTTTGAAGTCCCAGACGGGCCGGACTCTAGGACTGCGGCGAGACCTGGAAGTCGTCGAGGTAGTACTGGAGGAAGTCGGAGCGGAAGCCGACGTGCCCCGCGGGAAGCGGTGCGCAGCCGGTTCCGTCCGCCTGGATGCCGTGATCGACCGCCTGCAGCAGCAGCGCCCCGTCGCGGTAGAGGCCGATCGTGACCGAGCCGTCGGCGTTCGTGTGGACGGTCGCCGCGATCCTGTGCCAGCTTTCCAGCGGCACGGTGTAGCCGGTCTTGCTGCCGAGGATGTAATAGGTGCCGCCCGGGCTGGCGCCTTCGCCCGGCACGAAGTTGCCGCCGCCCGTGTCGCCGAGGCACTTCTTCTGGATGTAGAGATGACCGTCCTTGATGTAGGGCTCGGCGGTGTAGAAGGGGCTGTCCGTGACGCCCAGCTCCCGTCGCAGGTAGAACTTGAAGCCGCCCCAGCTCGAGGGGGCTTCGGGACTCCAGCTCATCGCTTTGATCCTGGCGTCGATCCTCACGTCGCCGAAGCCGGACGCCTTCGTCCAGAAGCGCATCTTGTTGGAGTGCGTGTTGGTCTGGGAGTACTTGTCGGCGGAGCTGTTGTCGAGCTTGCCGGTGTAGGCGGCGTTGGTCGATTCGCCGCCTTCGCCGGTGGTGGCGACCGAGAACAGCGAGCCGCCGTCCGATTGCCAGACCGGTGAGTTGACGGCACTGCCATCCGAGCTGTGCCACGCGGCGTACTCGTTGGTGATCAGGTTGTTGGAGCCGTTCGCCGCGCCGAAGCCGTCGTACATCAACGCTCCAGCCGGGAGCGGTTCGGGGCTGGGGACGGGCACCGGTTGCGGTTCCGGTTCAGCCGGCGGTTGCGTTTCGACCGTCCAGGTACGGGCGGCCGGAGTGGGGTCGACGTTGCCGGCCCGATCGTAGGCCCGCACCGAGAACGTGTGGGCGCCGGCCGCGAGCTGCGAGTAGGACTTCGGCGAGTCGCAGCCGGCCCAGGCGCCGGCGTCCAGGCGGCACTGGAACTTCGAGTGACGATCGCTCGACTTGAAGCCGAACGAAGCTGACTGCGAGGCGACGCTGCCACTCGGCCCCAAGGCGATCGTCGTCTCGGGTGGGTTCGTGTCGGCGACGATCCGCAGCGTGCCGGTGCGTTCGACCGGGCTCGATCCGCCGCCCGTGCCGCCGTCGGGGTCGCTGCGCTGTTCGCCGCCGCTCGCCGCCACGTCGCTCGGCCCCACGACCTTGGGGCTGACGTGGAGGCGAAGGTGGCCGCGGCGCACCGCCTGGCGGGCCTTCTTCAGGCCGAGCAGGTGCGGCTTGTGGTGGCCGATGCGGACGCGCGCCGCCCGCACGCTGCGGGGACGGACGCTCTTGATCAGGAAGACCACCGTGCCGTGTCCGGCGCGGGCGGGCTTGAACGAGTAGGTCTTCGCCGAGGCACTCGACGCGGCCGCCGCGGCCCAGATCAGGCTCAGACAGAGAATCAGGGTAAGCGCGGTACGGTTGCGAAGCTTTGACGCCATGAGGACACCTCCAATCGGAGTCGCGGCAGCACCTCCGCGTTTGCTCCTTCGGTGGCCCGGCTGACTCTGGGAGTCCCGTGACTTTGCGCGCCCGCCTCGCGACGGGGATGCCCTTTCGGGAGGTGCCTCTTTTGTGGTGGTTCTGGACCGCTATCGGCCGTCCGGAGGGCGCCGCTGAACGGTTGCCGCTGAGATCAACCGTTCGTCCAATGCCGGGGATTCAGCGGAATCGGGGTCGTCCGCGGAGGCCGTAAACTACGCGGCCGTGCCGTCTTTACCGAGAGCGGAGGGCTTTCAGCCGCCCGTGGCCGATGACGTGGAAGCGATCGCCGGCCGCAGCCCCGCCGAGCGCCTGCGCGAATACCTCCGGGTGGCCCGGCGCCGTTGGCCGATCCTCGTCGCGGTGACCGCGATCGTCGCCTTGGTCGCGCTCGGGATCAGCCTGAGCGGAGCCAAGAAGTACGACGCGACCGCGGTGCTGCTGCTGCGGGAAGTCGAGCCGGTCAACACCATCCTCGGCAACACCAGCTCGGTCTCCGACCCCGAACGCGAGAGCAATACCCAGATCGGTTTGATCAAGCTCGACTCGATCGCTGAAAAAGTCAAGGAACAGCTCCATCTGAAGAGCTCCGCGAGCGAGCTGCTGGAACAGGTCAGCACCGAATTCCAGGGCAACTCCGACCTGGTCTCGGTGATCGTGCGGGACGAAAACCCTCGGCTCGCCGCCGCCATCGCCAACGGCTTCGCCACGCAGTACGTCGCCTTCCGCCAGGAAACCGCCCGAGCCAGCCTCGACGAAGCGGCCGAACTCGCCCGCAACCGCCTCGAATCGCTCAGTCCCGAAGAACGTGAAGCCACCGGCCCGCAGCTGGAATCGCGGCTGCGCGAACTCGAGATCGCCTCCTCCCTTCAGACCGGCGGGGTCGAAGTGGTCAGGAGCGCGTCCGTGCCGACCAGCCCCGCCGTGCCGAGGCCTCTGCTTTCGACCTTCATCGGCCTTTTGGTCGGCTTCGTGCTCGCCATCCTGATCGTCATCCTGCTCGAGTTCGCCGACCGCAGGCTCAAGGACGAGGACGAAGCGCAGGCCCTCTTCGAACTGCCCCTGCTGGCGCGGATCCCGCGCCCGGCTCGCGGCGGCAGGGTGGATGGGGTGCGCGCCGATCGCCTCCGGGACGAGGCCTTCGCCAGCCTGGCCGCCAACCTCCTCTTCCTCGAACGCGGCGGCCACGGATCGGCGCTCCTGGTCACCTCCCCGGGCGCGGCCGACGGCAAGACCACGGTCACGCTCGGCCTGGCCCGGGCTCTGGCGACCCTGAACAAACGGGTGATCGCGGTCGAGGCCGATCTCCGCCAGCCCCGCTTCTCCGAACGCCTGCGGCTCGATCACGAACCCGGCTTCGCCGGGGTCGCGGCCGGCGCCGTCTCGCTCGACGGCGCCCTGGTCGAGATCGACACCTCGGTGATGGCGCCCCGCTCGCCCAGCTCGGGCGCTCCATCCTTCGCCGTCCTGCAGGCGGGCCCGCCGCTGTCGTCCCCTCAGATGGTCCTTTCGCGACCGACGACGGGCGAGATACTCGCCGAGTGCCGAGCTCAAGCGGACTTCGTCCTGGTCGACGCGCCGCCGATCGGCGTGGTCCACGATGCGGTCACCCTCGCCGGCTTCGTCGACGCCGTGATGCTCGTCGGTCGGCTCGGCTGGACGACCAAGGACGTCGCCCGCGAATCGCTTCGCATCCTGCGCCAGCTCGATCTCGAGGTGCTCGGCTTCGCGCTCACCGGAACGGAGCGCTCCGAGAACTACTACCACCGCGAAGCCGCGGCGCAGCGCCGGCCGGCCCCGGCGGCCCGCGCCGGCATCAACTCCTAGCGGCAGCCCGTAGGCAGAGCGAAAGAAGCTTTCGATAGAGGGCGGTCGCCTCGACAGTCGTGCCGTGAGGAGCGTTCCCTGGACGCTCCTCACCTATGCCGGAAACCGCGGCATCGGCTTCATCGCCTCGATCGCCCTGGCGAGGCTGCTGCTGCCCTCCGATTTCGGCCTGATCGCCCTGGCCAACAGCGTCACCCTGGCGCTGAACTACCTGCGCGACCTCGGCCTCGCCGCGACGATCATCTCGAGGCACGACCTCAGCCGGCATGCCCAGGGCACGATCCTGACCATGATCATCGGCCTGAGCGTCGCGCTCGGGCTCGCCGGCTTCGCCCTCGCGCCGCTCATCGCGTCGCTCTTCCACGAGGCCGACCTGACCCAGGTGGTGCGCGTCTTCGCCCTCACCGTCTGCCTCGGCGGGTTCCAGGGCTTCGGCGAGGCGCAGCTGCAGAAACACCTGCTCTTCCGCGAGCGCTTCATCGTCCTGGTCGGCCAGGCGGTGGTCTACGCGGCGGTCGCCGTGGGGCTCGCCGCGGTGACCGATCTCGGCGTTTGGTGCCTGGTGGTGGGGCGGGTGGCGATGAGCGTCTCCGGAACCATCCTCGCCTTCATCTACGCGGCCCCGTACTGGGTCCGACCGGGCTGGGACACCGACGAGGCCCGCGACGCGCTGCACACGAGCTTCGGCTTCCTAGCCCAGGTGCTGCTCTATTTCATCCAGAACAACTCCGACTACGTCATCGTCGGGCGGTTCCTCTCGGGGACCCAGGTCGGCCTCTACTACACGGCCTACCGGATCGCCGAACTTCCCTATTCGGCGATCTCAGACCCGGTCTCCCGCGTCACCTTCGCGGCCTTCTCGGAGATGCGGGGGAGGGGCGAGGACATCCGCGGCGCCTACCTCTCGGTGCTGCGGCTCGTCGCCGTCGTCTCCCTGCCGCTCGGGATCGTGCTCAGCACCGCCGCGGAACCCTTCACGCTCGCCGTGCTTGGCGACAAGTGGGTGGGAATGGCAGGAACCCTCTCCATCCTGGGACTGTGGGCATCGCTGTACCCGGTCCAGAACACCGCCTCCTGGCTGCTCAACTCGAGCGGGGCGCCGGGTACCCTGGCCAAGATCAACGGGGCGCTCTACATCCCGTACGTCGCCGGCCTCGTGGTGGCGGCCAAGGGGCCGGGCATCGAGGCGGTGGCCTGGGTCGTCGTCGGCTACAGCCTCGTCTCGCTGGGCGTCGTCTGGCTCGCCTGCCGATCCCGCGTCGGCGTGCGGGTGGCCGATCAGGTGCGGGCGATCTGGCCCGCGGTGGTGGCGTGCGTCCCCGCCTGGCTGGCCGGGTACGCGATCGCCCAGCTGCTCCAGGGTGAGCCGTGGCTGAGCCTGCTCGCCACGAGCGCCGCCTGCCTGGCCTCCTATCTCGCCGTCCTGGCGCTGATCGATTTCCCGCTGGTCAAGCGCTCGGTCGGCCAGATCGCCAGGACGTTCGGCCGATGAGCGGACGGAGGCCTTAGCGATGCAGCTCTTCGTCGTCGCCTGTCGCCGCGACGGGACCGCGGCGCGGCAGGAGCTCGAGGGCGCGGTCGCCACGGCTGCCGCGGCCTTCCCCCAGCTGGAGGGTCACGAGACGCACGCCGGGCGCTCCGCCGATGGCCGCCTCGCCTTCGCATTTGCCGCCCATCCGCGCGAGCTGGCGGGCCGGCGTTGCTACAGCGCGCGCTCGGACGACACCGTTCTGCTCTTCGACGGCCTGCCGGTCGATCGCGAGGGGCGCTTCGACGCCTGCGACGCCGCCGCCCTCAACGCCCGTTGGGATCAGGCCCCGGAGCGCCTGGAGGGCATCTTCAGCGCCCTTCGCATCGACCTCGACGCGGCCGAGCTGGAGTGCCTGACCGATCCCGTCGGCATGGCGAAGGTGTACCTCGCCCGCGATGCGTCTGGCTGGCTGCTCAGCAACAGCGTCGAGGCGATCGGCTCCCTCGCCGGTCTCAGCAGCCCGGACCCGCTCGGGGTCAGCGCGCTCGTCAGCCTCGGCTGGCCGGTCAGCCGGACGCTCTTGAAAGGCGTCCAGCCGCTCTCCGGCGGCTGCCTTCACCGGCTGGCGCCCGAGCGCCACGAGGAGAGGCCCTACCTGACCGCCGAGATGGTCGCCCCGCGCAACAACGCGCGGCGGGTCGGCGACGCCGGGGAGCTCGCGGAGCGGCTGCGGAGGACCACGGCCGCCGCGCTGAGCGCCACCCCCGAGGTCTCCTGCCCGCTCACCGCGGGGCGCGACACCCGCGTCCTGCTGGCCCTGATGCTCTCGCTGGGAGAGCGCGGCGCCGACTACTACACCTCCGGGCTGCAGGGCGAACCCGACGTCGAGATCGCCCAGCGGCTGGCCCGCGAGGCGGATCTCCCGTACCGGCTCCTGACCCCGGAGATTCCCGCGGAGCCGTCGCGCTGGGCCCGGATCACGGCGCGGTTCGCCGCCCAGACCGACGGCATGGCGACGCTCCACGGCATCTCCGACCACATCGACCACGGCGAGGAGCCCGGGCCGCTCGGCCTCAAGGTCTGGGGCCCGGGGGGCGAGATCGCCCGTGCCGGCAACATCGGGATGCTGATCCCCTTTGTCTCCCAGGTGCCGGGATTGCGCTCCTCCTGGGAGGCGCAGAAGCGCACGCTGGAGACCAAGACGTCGACCCTGGACGGGGTGGTGCGCGGCGACGCCGTCGAGGAGACGCGCCGGTATCTGCGCGAGTTCGCCGACCGCCGCCGGACCGAGGGCTGGCGGTCGCGCGAGGTGCTCGAGGCCTATTACGCCTTCGAGCGGGTCCGCAACTGGGCATCGACGGGAGTGCGCCGCGTCTCCGGCGCCACCGACCTCTTCAGCCCCTTCGTCTCCCGCGACTTCTACGAGTACGCGTTCTCGCTCAGCTCCGGGGAGCGATACGTGGAGGCGGCCCACTACCGCCTCCTCTCAGTGCTCTCCGAGCAGCTGCGCGACATTCCCTTCGAGAAGCCATGGAAACCGCAGCGTCCCGGCCTGGCGCCCCTGCTCGCCGTACGTGGGATAGCCGACGCGGCGGCCGGCCGAATGCCCCTCCGCCGTCGGCGGCCGGCGGCGACGGCGGAGCCGCTCGACTTCGGCCGGGCCTGGCTGGAGGCCGGCGTCGCCCAGCACCTCGAGCTCTGCACGTCGGTCCCGCAGTCACCGCTCTGGGACTACGTCGACAGGAGTCGGCTCGAGGCGATGCTGGCCGGGCCGGCCGCGGCGAGGCGCCCCCACGCCGAGGGGCTGTGCGCCGTGCTCACGCCGTTCTGGTACTTCCACGGGCGTGGAGCCGCGGCCCGCTGAGACAGAGCGCCGCGAGCACGCCCATGACGGTGGTGATCTCCAGCGCGTTGAAGCTCGGGAAGGTGAGGCTCGAGAGGAGCAGCGTGAAGAGCGCGCCCTGACTGCCGACCCGGAGCGTCTTGGCCAGCGACCGCTCGCCCGGCGGCGGCCTGGCGAAGACCGACCAGGCCAGGAAGAGGAAGAGGAGCACTCCCGCCACCAGCCCGGTCTTCCAGATCACCCAGAGATAGCCGTTGTGCGCGTACCAGGTCGCTTCGGGGGGGACGTCGTTCCAGGCCTGGCCCCAGAAGATCGTCGCCCCCAGCCCGGAGCCGAGGACCGGCGACCTTTCGATCGCCGTGACGACGTGTTCGGTCTCGAGCAGGCGGGTCCGAACCGAGTTGTCGTTGGAGTACTGGCCGAGCGAGAGCAGGCGCTCCCTGGCCGCGGTGAAGTCGGTGGGCGAGAGGGTGGCCAGCGTGGCGAGCAGGAGTATCGCGGTGACGGTGCCGGTGATCAGCGCCTTGGCGCGTTTTCCCCGCCCGGAGCGGAGGATGACGAACAGCATGCCGATCACGGTCGCCACCCAGAAGGTCCGCTCGTAGGTGAGGATCAGCGAGATGAAGTTGGCGACCAGGATCGTGATCAGCAGGACCCGCGTCCAGTAGCCCATGCTCCGCAGGTTGACGATCGCGGCGAACGACATCACGACGGCGATCGGGTAGGCGTAGAGGCCGCCCTGCAGCTGGCCTCGCCCGACCGGCGCGAAGTTGATCCCTTCGCGGACGCCGAGGCCGCTCTCGCCGATCTCTTTGATCCCCAGGAACCACTGCGCCAGCCCCCAGAGGCCGAGCAGCAGGCCGAGGACCATCAGGCACGTGGCTACCCGCCGGGCACCACCGCTGTCGGCGACGATCGGCACTGCGATCGCGAAGGTCGCGAAGCCGAGCAGGACCCGCAGCTCGTAGCCGACCTGGCTGGCCGATTTCCCTTCTTTGATGCCGTGGATCGCCTGCAGCAGGACGATCGCCACGAAGCTGAGGAGGACCGCCAAGGCCAGCATCCTGCGGCGGTCGAGCGGTTGGCGCAGCAGCGCGATCAGCGCCCGGAAGAGCCCGGTCAGCAGCAGCAGGTCCGATGGCAGCAAGCCCGCCCCGGGGGGCGAGAAGGAGTTCTGGAGGCCGTAGGGAACCAGCGCCGTCGCGAAGAGAAGCAGCGAGAGATGCGTCATCGGCGCCACGAAGGCCAGGCCGACCAGGGCGAAGACCGCGAGCAGGGCCAGGCCGAGGAAAGGTTTGACGCCGACGATCACGCCCATCACGCAGGCCGATGCGGCGATCGCTCCGGCGCCGACGACGCGAAGCGCTGGGAGCCGGTTTGCGGCGATGGTCGTCACGCGGCTGGTTCCTCCATGCTGGGACTAGGCTGTCGACCGTGCATATCGGCGTGATTGTCCCATTCCTCAACGAGGAGACGTTCCTGCCGGCCTTCCTCGAGTCGATCGAGGCGCAGACGCGCCGTCCCGAGCGTCTCGTGCTCGTCGACGACGGCTCGAGCGACGGGTCGCTCGCGATCGCCTCCGCCTTCGCCGAGCTCCACGAGTGGGCGATCGCCCTCAGCCGCCCGCCGCGCGAGCAGCGCGGCGACCGGCTCGCCCGCGCCGCCGAGTATGCGGCATTTCAGTGGGCGCTCGATCGGGCCGATGAGGGCTGGGACGTGGTTGCCAAGCTCGACGCGGACCTCCAGCTCACGCCCCGGACGATCGAGACGATCGAGGGCGAGCTGGCGCGGGATCCGAGCCTCGGGCTCGCCGGCTCCTACCTCAGCGAGGTCGACGGCAGGGGCGTCCTCGGCCGCCTCAAGATAAGGCCCGAGCACGTCCACGGCGCGACGAAGTTCTATCGGCGCGAGTGCTACGAGGCGATCTCGCCGATGCCGGCGATCCTCGGCTGGGACATGATCGACGAGGTCAAGGCCACGATGGCCGGCTGGCGCACGCAGAGCTTCGCGATGCCCGACGGAGATCCGCTGCACATGCGCTTCCGCGGTCGTCACGACGGCCTGCTGCGGGGCTTCCGGCGCTGGGGCGAGGGGGCATGGGCGATGGGCGAGCACCCGCTGCACGTGGTCCTGCACGGCTTCCAGCGCATGTCGGACCCACCGCCGGTGATCGGCGGCCTCAACTACATGATCGGCTGGGTCTCGGCCGGCCTCCGCCGCCGGCCGCGGGCCGAACCCGAGCTGCGGGCCGTGGTGCGGCGGGGCCAGCTCGAGCGGATCGGCCGCCGCCTGACGCGTAGACGCCGTCCCCCGATCTGCGACACCTGAGACCTTGAGCCCGCAAGCGAAAGCCACGCCGCTCCGCGCGGCGCTCGTCGGCCTCGGCGCCATCTCGCTCGTCCACATCGAGAAGCTGATGCGGCTGCCCGGGGTGCAGATCGCCGGCCTCTGCGACCTCGAGGCGCCGGTCGTCGACGCCGTCTGCGAGCGCTACTCGCTCGGCGGCGGCTTCACCGATTTCGATCGCATGCTCGCCGAGGCGCGACCGGACGTCGTCCACGTCCTGACGCCGCCGCAGAGCCATCGCGGCCTCGCCGTCGCCGCGCTCGAGGCCGGCGCGCACGTGCTGGTCGAGAAGCCGATCGCACCGACCAGGGAGGACTACCTGGCGATGCGCGAGGCCGCCGCCACGACCGGGCTGCACCTGGTCGAGAACTACAACTGGCGCCAGGCGGCGGTCGTCCGCCGGGCCCTCGGCCTGGTGCGCTCGGGGGCGATCGGCGAGGTCGTCCACGTCGAGGTCGTGTTCGGCGGCGTCCTCTCCGGCGAGGGTGGGCCGGTTCGGGACCGCGACGTCGTCCATTTCAGCCAGGCGCTGCCGGGCGGGGTGCTGCAGAACTTCGCCTCGCACCCGGTCTCGATCGCGCTTGCCTTCACCGGGCCCTGCGAGGGCGTCAGCACGATGCGCCGCTGCCTCGATCCGGCGATGGGCTCCGAGGACGAGCTCCGCGCTCTGCTCGCCGGCGAGCGCTCCTCCGCGCTCGCCTCGGTCACCCGCCACACCGAGCCGCCGGGCTTCACGCTGCGGGTCGCCGGGACGGGCGGCTCGCTCGAGGCCGACCTCTACAACGACCGCCTCTACGTCGCCAGGCCGGGCGGCGGCGTGACCAAGGTCGCCAACGGCGTCCGGCACGGCCTCAACCTGCTCGGCGGCGCCGCCACCCTCTTCGCCGACACGCTGACCTCCCGCCTCGACCATTTCGAGGGGCTGGAGAACCTGCTCGAGGGTCTCTACGGGGCAGTCTCCGACGGCGGCGAGCCGCCGGTGAGCGTCGCCGAGATCGATGCCGTCAACGACGTCATGTTCAAGATCTTCTCCTCCGAGGGGCAGCTGTGAGGGCCCTCGTCACCGGCGCCGCCGGCTTCCTCGGCAGCCACCTCGTCGAGGAGCTGCTGGCTCGCGGCTGGCAGGTGGACGCCCTGGTCCGGCCCTCACGGGAGCTGCCGCCTGATTGGCGGCGGCGCGGCGTCGCCGGCGTGCCGATCGACCTTCGGCAGCCGGGGGAGCGGCTGGCCCCGGTGCTGGCCGAGTGCGACGCCGTGTTCCACCTCGCCGCGACCACCGGCGGCACCTGGCGCTCGATGTTCGACACCACGGTCGCGGCGACGCAGGGCCTGCTGGACACGATGCGCTCCAGCGGCTGGCGGGGGCGACTGGTCCACGTCAGCAGCTTTTCGGTCTACGGCCTCAACCAGGTCCGGGCGCGCTCGACCGTCGACGAGTCGACGCCGCTGGAGCCCGACCCCTGGCGGCGCGACGACTACGCCTGGACGAAGTGGCTGCAGGAGCGGCTGGTGCGGGAGCTGCGGGACGAGGGCACCGTCGAGGTCGCGATCGTTCGACCTGGCATCATCTACGGCCCGGGGCGCGCTTTCCAGCACCAGCTCGGCCGCGAGCTGGGCGCGAACACCCTGCTCCTCTATGGGGGGCTCGTGACCATGCGTCTCAACTACGTCGACAACACCGCTTCGCTGCTCGCCGAGTGCGCCGAGAACCCGCGCGCGGCCGGCGAGGTGTTCAACGCGGTGGACCCGGAACCGCTTCGCCAGCTCCAGTACGCGCGCCGCTGGCGGGACGCCGACCCCGACAACCGGCGCATCGTCCCATTCCCGCTCTTCGCGCTGCGGCTCTTCGGAGCGGCGCTGGCGCGGGCCGAGGGGGCGACTGACGGGGCCGTCTCGCCGCCGAGCTTCCTCGATCCCTACCGCCTCAAGCCCGCCTACGGGGACTTCCGCTACGACACCTCGAAGGCGCCGAGGGTCCTGGGCTGGTGGCCGCCGGTCTCGCGTGAGCAGGCGCTCGATCTCACCTTCGCCGAGGCCGGTCCCTGATGGCCCGGGTGCTGCTGATCCGGCAGGGCTCCTTCCCGCTCGACGCTCGCGTCAGGCGCGAGGTCGAGTGCCTGCGGGACGCCGGTCATGAGGTCGACGTGATCTCCCTGCGGCGCGAGGGCCAGCCTGGCCGGGAGACCTGGAACGGCGTCAACGCCTACCGCCTCCCGCTACGCCATCGCCGCGAGGGCGCCGCGGTCTACGTGCTCGAGCACCTGGCGTTCATGGTGATGGCCACGCTCCTCGCCGGCTTCCTGCACCTGCGGCGGCGCTACGACGTCGTCCAGGCGAACACCATCCCGGACTCGGTCGTCTTCGCCTCGATCGTCCCCAAGCTGCTCGGCGCCAAGGTCGTGCTCGACCTGCACGAGTGCGTCCCGGAGTTCTTCGCGACGAAATACGACCTGCCGCCGCGCCATCCCCTGGTGCGGTTGACCGCCCTCGTCGAGCAGGCGGCGATCCGCTACGCCGACCGCGTCGTCACCTGCACCGAGGAGATGAAGGACGCCTTCGTCTCGAGGGGGGCGCGGGGGGAGAAGATCGACGTCATCCTCAACTCGGCCGACGAGTCGATCTTCGACCCTCGGGCGTATCCGCCCAGCCCGCGCCAGCCGGGCCGCTTCACACTGATCTGCCATGGCTCGGTCGAGGAGCGCTACGGGCACGACACGCTGATCGAAGCGGTGGCACTGCTCGGCGACGAGATCCCGGGGCTGCGGCTCGAGGTGTACGGGGAGGGCTCGTTTCTGCCTGCGGTCGAAGCGCTGGCCCAGCAGCTGGATCTCGGCGACCGGGTCTGGTTCGCCGGCGACTACGTGCCGATCGAGCAGCTGCTCGAGGCGATGTCCCGGTCGGATGCAGGCGTCGTCGCGATGAAGAAGGACGCCTTCCGCGACCTCACGCACTGCAACAAGATGTACGACCTGATCGCGATGCGACGGCCGGCCGTGATCTCACGCACCCGGTCGGTGCAGAGCTACTTCGACGAGAGCTGCTTCGAGTACTTCGACGCCGGCGACGCGAGCGACCTGGCCCGGGCGATCCGCGAGGTGCACACCCGCCCCGACCTCGCCGACCGCCTCGTCGAGCGGGCCGCGGAGGTCAACGAGCCGTATCGCTGGCCCCGTCAGGCGGAGATCTATCGGCGCAGCGTCGAGTCGCTGCTCGTTCCCTGAACCAGGAGGCCGGCCCCCCGTCGGGCAGCAGGGCGACCGGCTCGACGTCGTGCCGCAGCCGCAGCAGCGACCTCATCCGCTGCCCCTGCTCGCGGCGCAGCTCGGAGATCGCGCCGGGATCGTCCACACGGGGAAGCCGTCGCAGGCGGGCGTCGGCGTAGGCGGCCAGCAGCGCCAGGCCACCGAGCACCCGGGGCCGCTCGACGGCCGCCCGGTAGCCGGCGCGAAGCAGCATGAACTGCCAGCGGTAGCCCATGAAGGCGTTGCCGCGACCCTCCTCCCAGCGGGCGCGCAGGGGGCGCTGCTTGGAGCCGCGCGGCTTGTAATGCAGGATGCTGAGCTCGCCGAGCGCGTGAACGTGCCAGCTCCGCGCCCGCGCGGCGTACTCGTCGATGCCGTCCCAGCCCATCGATTCCTGAAGGCCGCCGATGTCGTCGAGGCAGTCGTAGCGGTAGGCCTTGGCGACGCCGTGGACGTTGTGCGAGGTCTTGCCGTAGTCGAGGCGCCAGCGTCCGTTCTCGGGCATCCAGACCGTTCCGCCGACGACCCCCGCGCGGGGGTCCCGGGCGAACACGGAGGCCACCCACTCGAAGTAATGGGCTGGCAGGAAGAGGTCGCCGTCCAGCTTGACGACGATCTGCGGCCGCTCGTCGAGCTCTTGCAGGCCCCGCGCGAAGGCGGCGACGATCGGCGCCCCGCGGGCCCGCTCGTGTCCCGCCTCGGTGGAGATCACCGTGATCCAGGGATGCTCGGAGGCCCACTTCTCGGCGATCGAGCGGGTGTCGTCGGTCGAGCCGTCGTCGACGATGACCCAGCGCAGCGGCCTGTGGGTCTGGGAGACGATCGAGGCCGCCGTGACGTCGAGGTACTCGGCCTCGTCGCGGACAGGTGAGACGACGGAATAGCTGGGCAGGTCCACTGGCGTCCCGGGCTGCTCGGGCGTCAGTCGAGCAGGCCGCCGAGGACCTCGACCACGCGGTCGATCTCGGAGTCGGTGATCTGCGGGAAGATCGGCAGGGTGAGGCAGCGGCTGGCGGCCCGCTCCGCGTGGGGCAGCGAGCCCGGCGCGTAGCCGAGCTCCCGCCACGCCGGCTGCAGGTGAACGGGCGTGGGGTAGTGGGCGGCGGCGCCCACCCCGGCGGCGCGCAGCTCGGCGAGAAGGCGGTCGCGGTCGTCGACCTCGAGGGCGAAGAGGTGGTAGACGTGGCGCCCGCCCTCGGGATCGCCAGGGGGCAGGCCGACCGGCAGATCGGCCAGCGCCTCGCGGTAGCGGTTCGCGGCGGCGCGCCGGGAGTCGTTCCAGGAGTCGAGGTAGGGAAGCTTGAGCCGCAGCAGCGCCGCCTGCAGGTTGTCGAGGCGGGCGGTCGAGCCACGGCGGACGTGGACGTTGGCGTCTTCGGGATCGGCGCCGTGGTGGCGAAGCGAGCGCAGCGCCGCGGCGAGCTCGGCGTCTTCGGTCACGACCGCCCCGCCGTCGCCCATCGCGCCGAGGTTCTTCGTCGGGTAGAAGCTGAACCCGGCGGCGGCGCCGATGCTGCCGGCGCGCTGTCCGTCGAGCTCGGCGCCATGGGCCTGCGCGGCGTCCTCGAGGACCGGGATGTCGCCCGCGGCGGCGAGGATCTCCGCCATCGCGGCGGGCCGCCCGTAGAGGTGGACGGGGACGATCGCCGCGGTGCGCGGGCTGATCGCCTCCGCCAGGCGGGCGGGGTCCATGCAGCGCGTCTCGGGATCGATGTCGACCAGGACGGGGTTGGCGCCGGTCTCGGCGATCGCCTCGACCGTGGCGACGAAGGTGTGTGGGACGGTGATCACCTCTGACCCCGGCCCGGCCCCCATCGCGAGCAGCGCGAGGCGGAGCGCTTCGGTGCCGTCGGCGACGCCGACGCAGTGGCCGGCGCCGCAGTACTCGGCGAACTCGGACTCGAAGGCCTCGAGCTCCTGGCCGAAGGTGAACGCGCCGGAGCAGGAGATTCTCGCGAAGACCTCCTGGGCCTCCTCGAGGATCTCGGCCTCCAGCCGGGAGAGGTCGACGAGCGGGACCGCGGTCCCGGTTGCCTGGCTCACAGACCCGCCGATTGGGATGCCTCGCGAGAGCGCACGACCGGCATGCCGCCGTCGCTCCTGCGCCGGTCGGCGACCTGTCGCCGGCCGTCATCCGAGAGTGGGACAGGGGCGGAGTTGTATTCGAGCGAGGCTTCGGTCGCCTCGATCATCCTGACCACGTCATGGCCGAGAGCGGCGTTGGATATCGGCTCGTGACCGTCGCGAATGGCGCCGATGAAGTCGTGGATCTCCAGGCGCAGCGGCTCGTCGGCGGGAATCCTCGGCGTGAGGACGTCGCCGGAGCGGTAGGAGAGCTGAAACTCGCCGAAGGTCTGGTGCTCGGGCAGCGACTCGACGCCACGGTCGAAGACGCGAACCTGCTCGGCGCTCGTGTCCTCGTAGACGACCATCCGCTCGGTGCCGACCAGCACGGTCCGTCGCAGCTTCGTCGGCGCAAGCCAGGAAAGCTCGACGTGGAAGAGGGCGCCGTCGGGGTAGCCGAGATCGACGAAGGCGACGTCGAGGTTGCCGGGAACGATCGATGCCCGGCCGATCGCCCGGATGAATTCTGGGCGTCCCAGCCAGTGCAGGAGGATCGAGAAGTCGTGTGGCGCGAGATCGCGAACCACGCTGACGTCGCTCTGGTGGATGCCGAGGTTCACTCGGCTGGAGGTCCCGAAATAGATCTCGCCGAGCTCGCCGTCCTCGAGCAGCTGCTTGACCTTGTTCACCGGCGGCGAGTAGATGAACGTATGACCGGGCATCAGCACCAGGTCCCGCTCGCCGGCCAGCTCGATCAGCTCGCGGCACTCCTCTCCGGTGGCGGCCAGCGGCTTCTCGACCATGACGTTCTTGCCCGCCAGCAGGCAGCGCCTCACCAGGTCGTAGTGCGTGGTGACCGGGGTCGCGATCATGACCCCATCTATCTCCTCGTCGGCGAGCATCCGGTCGAGGTCCTGGGTCACTTCGACGCCCGGGAAGCGCCGCGTCAGCTTCGCCAGCGCGTCGATGTCTCGATCGCAGATCGTTTTCACCGCGCAGCCGTCGTTCTCGAAGGCGCAGCGGACGAGGTTGGGCCCCCAATACCCCACGCCTATCACCGCCAGTGAGATGTCGTCGGTCACGATCGAGGTCAGGCGGCGTGCCGCATGGCGGCCATCGGGGTGCGGACGAGAATGCGGATGTCGGTGGCGAGCGTCGGGTCTTCGCTGTACTCGACGTCGAGGTCGAGCATCTCATGGAAGTCGAGGCTGTTTCGGCCGGACACCTGCCACAGGCCGGTTATCCCGGGGCGGACCTGGAAGCGCTTGTAGTGGCGCGGGCTGTAGTGCTCGAGCTCGTACTCGAGGGCGGGACGGGGGCCGATCAGCGACATCGTCCCGCCGACGACGTTGAAGAGCTGGGGCAGCTCGTCGAGGCTGGTGCGGCGGAGGAAGCGGCCGACCCTGGTGACGCGGGGATCGGCGGTCAGCTTCTTGATCTCGACGTTCCCGTTCCCGTTCCCGTTCCCGTTGCCATTGCCGTTTGCAGTACCGCCGCCGTTGCGGTGGGTGTTGGCCAGCTCGGCGATATAGCGCTGGTGGAGCTCAGGGGACGAGTCAGCCGCCATCGTGCGGAACTTCAGCACAGTGAATGGCTTTCTGTCGAGTCCCAGCCGACGCTGGCGGAAGAGCACCGGACCGCGGCTGTCGAACCCCACGGCGAGCGCGATGATCAGCATCAAAGGGAGGAGGAGAACGACCAAGGCCAGTCCCATCGAGAAGTCCAGGGCTCGCTTGACGATGGCCACGTAGCGACTCCGATGCCCGCTCGCCAGCTCAGCTGTGCGGCCTGAGGGGACTCCCTCGGCCCCACGCGTCCTGGAATGGGGACCGCGAGTGCGGGGGTGCGTGGCGTTCGAGCTCTCCATTGGCGTGGGTCAGGGTTGGACGGGGCTTCTGTCTGGTAAACGCGGTGAATGCTTGGTTTCGGTGTCAGCGGGGTAGGGCGCGGCGCTTGCCGAGCGACTTCCTCTGCGGAACTTGGGGTGGGGATGGACGGAAGACTCCATTGCCCCCAACACATCGGCAGCAAGTTTGTCGCGCTTGAGTCCACAAGCATTCCTGCCGCGCGAAACTTCGTCGAGGTCTCCCAACGAATATTTGAAGTATTTCTTGTTTAGCGCGTACTCATTACTCAATGCGCCTCATCGGAGGCATGGGCGGGGGGGCGTGACTCCTCGGCCAGCGAGGTGATCTCGAGCGGGCCGTGGGCGGCCGCTTCGAGGACCTCGGTCGCCTCCTCGGCGGACCGCGCGTACAGCTCGACCAGCATGTGCACGACGATCCGCTCCTCGTCGTGCTTGTGAAACCGCACGTGGGCGAAGAACTCGCGAATCCCCGCCTCGCCGAGGGCGCCGTAGGCGAGCAGCTCGGCAGCTTCCGGCCCGGCGCAGCTCTCGACCCGGTCCTGATCGACCGTGACCGTGCACGAGGCGACCCAGGGCGTGCCGGCGACCATCCGTTCCCAGCGGTCCTCGACCGGGACCACGCGGTCGTCCTGGAAGGTGAGGTGCGGCTGGTCATGCATGCAGTCGAGGCACTGCACGACCGATTCCTGCACTTCGTCGATCCCTTCGGCCGGAATGCCGGTATCGGGATCGACCCGGCGGATGGCGTCGTAATGGATCTGGATCTCGAGGTTCTCGGACCAGCAGCGGTAGCAGCGCAGCCAGGCCGAGCGGTCCCCGTTCAGCTCGCTCATCGCTTCATTGTGGCGCGGCGGTGTCTCCGGCGCCGCCAGGAGCTTTTCAAGCCGTTGCGCCGGCAACGGCACGCCGCTCGACCAGGGCGGCGATCTCAGCCATGATCCGGTTGATGTCGAAGTCCTTGGGCGTGTAGACGCCGGCTACGCCCGCCTCGCGCAGCCGCTCCGCGTCGCTGGCCGGGATGATCCCGCCGACCACCACCGGGACGTCCACCCCCTCGTCATGCAGCCTGCGCACCACCTCGGGGACGAGCTCGAGGTGGGAGCCGGAGAGGATCGAGAGGCCGACCACGTCGACGTCCTCCTGCAGCGCCGACTCGGCGATCTCCTCTGGGGTCAGGCGGATGCCCTGGTAGATGACCTCCATGCCGGCGTCGCGGGCGCGCAGGGCGATCTGCTCGGAGCCATTGGAGTGGCCGTCGAGCCCCGGCTTGCCGACCAGGATCTTGACCCGGTGGCCGATCCGCTCGGACACCTCGTCGACCCGCTGGCGGATCGCGGTCAGCTCTTCGCGATCTCCCGGCGGCGCCGCCCCCTCGACGCCGGTCGGGGCGCGGTAGGCCCCGAAGGCCTCGCGCAGGACGTGCGACCACTCGCCGGTCGTCGCCCCCGCCTGCGCGGCGGCGATGGTCGCCGGCATCACGTTGGCGCTCTCGTCGGCCGCGACGCGGCCGAGCTCCTCGAGCGCCGCGCGCACGGCGTCCGCGTCGCGCTCGGCCTTCCACCGCTCCAGCGCCTCGACCCGTTCGCGCTCGACCTCGGGGTCGGGGGTGAGGATGCCGCCGTCGGCGCCGGCGGTGAGCGGCGAGTCCTCGCTCTCGGTGAAGCTGTTCTGGCCGATCACCTTCTGCTCGCCGCTCTCGATCCGGGCCACCCGCTCACGGTGGGACTCGACCAGGCGCGCCTTCATGTAGGGGACCGCGGCGACGGCGCCGCCGTGCTCCTCGACAACGGCCATCTCTCCTCGGGCGCCCTCGGTCAGCTCGTCGACCAGGCCGTCCATCACCACCGAGCCCTCGAAGACGTCGGGGTACTCGAGCAGGTCGGTCTCGTTGGCAAGCACCTGCTGGATGCGCAGGCTCCACTGCTGATCCCAGGGACGGGGCAGGCCCATCGCCTCGTTCCAGGCCGGCAGCTGGATCGCTCGAGCGCGAGCGTCGCGGCTCAGCGTCACCGCCAGCGCCTCGAGCACGATGCGCTGGATGTTGTTCTCCGGCTGGGCCTCGGTCAGCCCGAGCGAGTTGACCTGCACGCCGTAGCGGAAGCGCAGCATCTTCTCGTCCGTGACGCCGTAGCGCTCCCGCCCGATCTCATCCCAGAGCCGGGCCATCGCGCGCAGCTTGGCGATCTCCTCGATCAGCCGGATGCCGGCGTTGACGAAGAACGAGATACGGCCGAAGACCCTCGGGAAGTCCTCCTCGGCCACCTGGCCGCGCGCTTTTACTTCGTCGAGCACGGCGATCCCGGTCGAGAGCGCGTAGGCGATCTCCTGCACCGGCGTCGCCCCGGCCTCCTGCAGGTGGTAGCTGCAGATGTTGGTCGGGTTCCAGCTCGGCACCTCGTTGACGGTGAAGGCCACCATGTCGGCGATCAGCCGCATCGAGGGCTCCGGCGGGAAGGCATAGGTGCCGCGCGAGAGGTACTCCTTGATGATGTCGTTCTGGGTCGTGCCGGTCAGCTGGGCGCGGTCGACGCCGTTCTCCTCGGCGACGGTCACGTAGAGGCCGAGCAGCCAGGCGGCGGTTGCGTTGATCGTCATCGAGGTGTTCATCTCGTCGAGCGGGATGCCGTCGAGCAGCTGGTGCATGTCCCCCTTGTGGGCAACGGAGACGCCGACCTTGCCGACCTCGCCGCGGGCGAGGACGTGGTCGGGGTCGTAGCCGGTCTGGGTGGGGAGGTCGAAGGCGATCGAGAGACCGGTCTGGCCCTTTTCCAGGTTGCGCCTGTAGAGCTCATTGGAGCGGCGGGCGTCGGAGTGGCCCGCGTAGGTGCGCATCACCCAGGGGCGGTCGCGCTTGGGCAGTCTGTGCTCGGGCATCGGGCCAATGATATTTGGCTGCGCTGGAAAGACAGCGTTCATCCGTCACGGGACGCATCTTTTCCCCGGGCCTGTGTTTAGGCTGCGGACGATGAGGGTGCGAGCCGCAGCCGTTTCCTTCGCCGCCTTCGCGGCGCTCGCCCTCGCGGCGAGCGCCGGTGCGGCACTGATCGGCATCTACCGAAACGGCATGGAGTCCGACGCACAGCGCGCCCAGATCCTCAAGCTCTCCGGCGAGCGCTGCGGGCGCGGCGGCTCCGACCACGCCGTGCGGGTCATCGTCGGCAGGCAGACCGGAGTCTGCGCCTATCGGACGCCGGTGCTCGGCCGCGACCTCGAGATCGCCGCCGTGGGCCGCCTGCTCAGCAGCACTCCAGCGCCGGTCCAGCGCAAGGCTTTCCTGAGCCTCGACCTGCGCACCGGCGGCGCCGGTGCCGGCTACCAGCTGGTCGTCTTCCCGCTGCAGGGCAAGGCCCAGCTGCGCAGGGCGCTGAGCAGCGGCAAGGTGGAATTCCTGCACATCGAGAAGGGCGTGCGCACGAAGGGGCTCAACCGCGCCAACGAGCTGCGCCTTCGCGCCTTCAACGTGACCAGCGGCCCGCAGAAGGGCAGCTGCCGCATCGTCGCCTACGTCGGCGGCCAGCTCGTCGCCGACGTCACCGACTCGGCGGCCGGCGAACTGGATGGGCGGGCGTCGGGCTTCTCGCTCGGTGCGATCGGCAACGCCAAGGGCACGATCGGCAGCTTCGACGACGTCGTGGTCCGCGTGCCGAACCCATCCTGACCAGCCGGTTTCTGCGCATAATGGCGTCGATGCCGATGACCGTCGAGAGGCCGAGGGAGGCTGGGCCCGGCTCCGACCTCGGGGGCGAGTGGCGGGTGATCGTGCGCAACGACAATCACAACACGTTCGACCACGTCGCCGAGACGCTGGCCCGCGTGTTGCCCGGCGTCAGCGTCGCCCGCGGGCACGAGTTCGCCGAGACGATCCACAACAGTGGCCAGGCGATCGTCTGGTCGGGCGCTCGCGAGCCCGCGGAGCACTACTGGGAGCAGCTCGACGCGGCGGGTCTGACGCTGGCGCCGTTGGAGCGCGGCTGACGCCTACTCGGCGGCTATCAGCGTGTGCCAGGCGGGCAGGATCGGGATGTCGTAGAGGTCGATGGCCGCCGCACGGGCGATCTCGATCTCCTCCGAGTACCAGTAGCGCTCGAAGTCCGTGCGGCTCTCCCAGACCGAGGTCTGCTGGAAGGCCAGCGGGTCGTCGATCGAACGGGTCAAGGACCAGCTCTTGGCGCCGAAGGCGGGCATCCGCGCCGCCGCCGGCTCCCAGATTTCAAGCCAGCGGTCGGCCCTGAAGGGGGCGATGTGCCAGTCGAGCGTGCATACCTCAGCCATCTCTACGCTCCCACCTCGGCCCGGATCGCGCCGGGGCCGTCTTCGTTCTGGCCCTCGTTCTCGGACTCGGCCCCGACCAGGATCGAGATCTTGCCCAGGTGCTTGTTTTCGTGCATCAGCTGGTGGGCCTCGGCGACGCCCTCGAAGCCCATCGTCTTCCAGATCACGGGCCGAACCTTGCCCTCCGCCATCAGCTGATTGGCGCGCATGCACTCATACGCGTTGGCGAAGTGCGAGCCGATGATCTGCTTCTGGCGCATCCACAGGTAGCGCACGTCGAAGTCGAGCTGGAAGCCCGAGGTGGCGCCGCAGATGACGACCTTGCCGAACGGCTTGACGACGAAGACCGAGGTCGGGAAGGTGGCCTGGCCGACGTGCTCGAAGACGATGTCGGGGGCGTCGCCGAGGATCTCCTTGACCCGCTTGGCGAAGCCACGAGAGGCCTTGAAGCGCTCCTTGTCCGCCGCCTTGTCGGCGAGGTTCTCCGGGGTGCGCATCATCTCGCCGAACTCGGCCCGGTTGATGTAGTCGACGGCGCCGAGCTCCTTGATCAACTCGCCCTTCTCCTCGGAGGAGACGACGCCGACCGCGTTGGCGCCCGCCGCCTTGCAGAGCTGCACGGCAAAGACGCCGAGCCCGCCGGCGGCGCCCCAGATCAGCACGTTGTGGCCGGGCTGCAGCTTGCACTGGTCGATCAGCATCCGGTAAGCGGTGAAGTAGGTGAGCCCGTAGGCGGAGGAGTCGGCCCAGGAGAGGTTCTGGGGGCGGGGCAGGAGCTGCTGGGCCTGCACCTTGGTGAACTGGGCGAAGGAGCCCCAGGTGGTCTCGTAGCCCCAGATCCGCTGGCTCGGCGCCGCCAGCGGGTCGAGCCCGTGCACCTCGACGTCCTCGTAGGAGGCCTGGTTGCAGTGGATCACGACCTCGTCGCCGGGCTTCCAGCGGGTGACGCCCTCGCCGACCTTCCAGACGACGCCCGATGCGTCGGAGCCGCCGATGTGGTGGCCGTACTCGGGGTGGTCGCCGTAGCCGAAAATCGAGACCGGCTTGCCCAGCGCCGCCCAGACGTTGTTGAAGTTGACCCCGGCCGCCATCACCCGGACGATCACCTCGAAGGCGCCGGGCTCCGGGACCTCGATCTGCTCGAGCTGGAAGGCGTCGGTCGGCTCGCCCTCGCGCTCCTGGCGGATCACCCATGCCGCCATCGTCTCCGGCAGCGTCCCGGGCTCTACATCCAACTTCGCTATTGCGCTCGTGTCGACGGCCAAACCAAGCTCCTCCGTGGGTCGGGATCGGGCGCCGAATCCTAATCGAGCGCGGGGCTCCCGGCCTCGCTCAGCTCGGGCGCCGCGATCGCCCTGACCGTGATCTCCATTGGCTCGGGCGGCTCGATCTCCTTGCCCGGGGCGATGCCGAGCTCCTCGACCCTGCGCAGCTGCGGCAGCAGCCTGCCCTCCATCGAGGCGACGGCGGAGTTGTAGGCGCCGGTCGCCGAGGCGAGGCGCTTGCCCATCGTGTCGAAGTCCTTGATGAACTTGGCGAAGCGGCCGTGCAGCGTCGTCGCCGCCTCGGCGATCTCAGCCGCCTCGGCGACCATCCGCTCCTGGCGCCAGCCGAGCTCCATGGTGCGCAGCAGCCCGATCAGCGAGGTGGGGCTGACGACCAGCACGTTGCGTTCCAAGGCGTAGTCGAAGAGCGTCGGGTCGGCGGCGAAGGCGGCGTGCATGGCCGGCTCGTTGGGGATGAAGCAGATCACCAGGTCGGGCGTCTCACCGGCCTTGAACTGGCCCTGGTAGTCCTTCGAGCTGAGGCTGCGGATGTGCTCCCGCGCCTGCCGCGCATGGCGCTCGAGCTGCACGATGCGCTCGGCTTCCAGCTCGGCCTCCTGGGCGTCGAGGAAGGCGTCGAGCGGCACCTTCGAGTCGGCGACGAAGGCCCGTCCCTCCGGAAGCAGGAAGCGCGCGTCGGGCCTCAACCTGCCCTCTTCGGTGTGGATCGTCTCCTGCATCTCGAAGTCGACGTGCTCGGTCATGCCGGCGATCTCGACGCAGCGCCGCAGCTGCAGCTCACCCCACTGGCCGCGCGTCTGCGGCTGGCGCAGCGCCTTCTTCAGGCCCGCGGTCTCGGAGTTGAGGTTGCCGACCGTCTGCCCCATCTGCTCGAGCAGCGTGCGGGTCTGCAGGTCGGTCTCGCCGCGGCGCTGAACCTCCTTCTCGATCCTCTCCTGGCCCTTGGCGATCCGCTCGGCGAGGGCCTTGATCTCCGCCTGGCGCTTGTCGAGCGTCGCCTCGGCGGCCTGCGCGTCGACCTTGCGCGACTCCTCGTTCATCCGCTGCAGATCGGCGACCGCCTTCGAGGTCGCCTCCTGGATGGCTGGGCCGAGGTCCGGCGCCTCGGGCTCCTCGCGGGGTCGCCAGAGCAGCGCGTAGAGCAGCCCCGCGGCGAGCAGGACGACGGCGATTGCGAGCACTACGGTCACCCGACCGATGTTGACGGGCGGGTCAGACGGCGAAGCAGGTGCTTTTCTACGGAAGGAGCACGTCGTTGGCGGACGAGGTGCGGTAGGGGCCGACGACCAGCCTTGCCGGCTTGGCCTCCGGCACGCCGGCGGCGCTGACCCGGTAGACGCCGGTGGGCAGGATCGCCTGGAGGGTCACGTTGGAGTTGCCATAGAGCGGCCTGGAGGTGAAGGCCCTGCCACCGCCTCTGACGATCAGGTGCGAGTCGCTGGTGGTCAGGTTGGCGGCGACGAAGACGACGTTCAACGGCAGCTTGGAGCGCACCGCGGGTTGGCTGGCGTGCTGGTTCTGCGGCAGCTGCTGGGTCTGTTCGGGGCCGATCGCAATCCGCGGCGGCTGCACCGTGATTCCGTCTTCGCCGACCGCGACGCTGACCCGAGTCGGCGACTGGGGGCGCGGGTCGTTGACATGTTCCTCGGCTCCGCAGCCGGCGCCGAGCAGGAGCGCGGAGCCGGCGGCGCAGGCCAGGGCGACCGCGGCCGCGCGCGGCGCCGCGAACAGCCGCCTGCCTCGCCGAGCACCCATCGGAGCGGAATCTAGCCGAAGGGAAGGTCGACGACGCGCGCCGTAACGCCATCTTCACCTACGGCCAGCTCCGCGCCGGGCTCGGCCTCGCGGCGGACGACGGCCAGCGCGATCGGCCCGCGGGCGGGGGAGAGGCAGGCGCTGCCGATCCTGCCGACCTCCTTCTCGCCCAGCCGCAGGCTGGCGCCGGCAACGGTGGGGGCGCTCAGCTCGAGGCCCCGCAGGTGGCGATTGGGCCGGCCCTTGTAGTGGAGCCGGGCGACCGGCTCCTGGCCGATGTAGCAGCCCTTGGTGAAGCTGACCGCGCGCTCGACGATGCCGGCCTCGGCGGGCATCGTCTCGCCGCTCATCTCGGCGCCGAAGCGGGGGGTGCCGGCTTCGATCCGCAGCACCTCCGCCACCTGCGCGCCCACCTCGACCGCGCCGGCGCCCAGCAGCTCCTCGCGCACCGCCGCCGTGTCGGTGGAGCCGACGATCAGGTCGATGCCGACTGCCGTGCCGACGGCGAGGCACTCGGCCGCCGCCACCCGCGCCGCTTCGCTCGCCTGCTCGGGGAGGGGCGCCGTGGCGGCGATCTCGGCGCTTCGGGGCCCGAGAAGGGAGAGGATCGATCGCTCACCGGTCACGTCGGCAATCGCCACCTCGCGGCCGATCTTGTAGGTCTCGAGGTGGCGTCGGGCCGCCTCGAGGGCCTCTGGCTCGGTGTCGATCCAGAGCTCCTGCGGCGCGGTCCGCAGCACCCTCATGTCGGCCTGCATGTGACCCTTGCGGTCGAGCAGGGCCGCGTAGAGGCCTTCGCCCACGGACAGCGCCTCGACGTCGTTGGTCAGCTGGCCCTGCAGGTACTCGGCCGCCTCGGCGCCGCTGACGAGCAGCTTGCCCCGCTGGGAGCGGTCGAGCAGCCCGCACTCTTCCCGGACCTGCCGGTACTCCGCATCAAGCTCAACGGCCGTGGCATCGCTCATTCCTAAATCCTAGGAGCTGCCGCGATGGGGACGGGGGTGACCCCGGGCGAGCCTCCCCGGCTGTTGCTCGGCCGGGGTCACCCCCGTCCCCATCCACGCGTCTTTTAGATATGCCAAAATCATTTAGGCATGTCTAAATCTTCGGAGGCGATCGAGGACTACGCCAAGGCGATCTACGCCCTCGGGCAGGCCCGGCCGGGCCCTGTGCTGAACGGCGAGGTCGCCGAGCGCCTCGGCGTCGCGCCGGCTACGGCGACCTCGATGCTGAAGAAGCTCGGCGGGTTGGGGCTGGTCGACTACCTGCCCTACCGCGGCGTCACGCTGACCCCGGCCGGCGAGAAGGTGGCCCTCGAGGTGATCCGGCACCACCGCCTGATCGAGGCATACCTCTCCGAGGCGCTGGGCATGCCCGACGACATGGTCCACGCCGAGGCGGAGGTGCTCGAGCACCACATCTCCGAGCAGCTCGAGGTGCTGATCGCGGCCAAGCTGGGAGAGCCGAGCCACGACCCCCACGGCACGCCGATCCCCGGCCCCGACCTGAGCCTGCCCCTGGAGGAGGGCGGCGAGTGAAGCCACCGCCCCCGCCGTCCACCGGGGCCACCGTCGAGGACGTCCTTCCCGGCGAGGCCGCCGTCGCCGCCGCGGCGCGGCGCTCGCTCGACGGCCACAGCCGCGGCGCCCGCCGCGTCTGGCCCTTCCTCGGTCCAGCCTTCGTCGCCGCCGTCGCCTATATCGACCCCGGCAACTTCGCCACCAACATCGCCGGCGGCGCCAAGTTCGGCTACCTGCTGCTCTGGGTGGTGCTGGCGGCGAACCTGATCGCGATGCTGGTCCAAACCCAGTCGGCGAAGCTCGGCATCGCCACCGGCGAAAACCTCGCCGAGCTGTGTCGCAGGTGCTTTCCCCGCGCTCGCATCGGCCTCTGGCTGCAGGCCGAGCTGGTCGCGATGGCCTGCGACGTCGCCGAGGTGGTCGGCGCCGCCCTGGGCCTCAACCTGCTCTTCGGCATCCCGCTCTTCCCGGCCGGGCTGATCGCTGGCGCCGGCGCCTTCGCGATCCTCACGCTCCAGCAGCGGGGGTTCCGCCGTCTGGAGGCGGGGATAACCGCCCTGGTCGGCGTGGTCGTCGCCTCCTTCGCGGTCGAGCTCTTCCACGCCAAGCCGGCCGCCGGCGAAGTCGCCAAGCACCTCGCCCTGCCCGGCTTCTCCGGCACCGAGAGCCTCCTGCTCGCGACGGGGATCGTCGGCGCGACGGTGATGCCGCACGTCATCTACCTGCACTCGGCGCTGACCCAGAAGCGGATCGTCGGACGTGACGAGGGGGAGCGGAAGCGCATCCTCGGCTTCGAGAAGGTCGACGTGGTCATCGCCCTCTCGCTGGCCGGCGTGGTCAACCTCTCGATGATGATCGTCGCCGCCGCTCTCTTCCACACCAGCGGCCTGACCGGCATCGACTCGATCGAAGGGGCCTTCGAGGGGCTGAAGACGCTCGTCTCCGGCAATGCGGCATCGATCTTCGGCATCGCGCTGCTCGCCTCCGGTTTCGCCTCCTCCTCGGTCGGCACGATGGCGGGGCAGGTGGTGATGCAGGGCTTCATCCGCCGCACGATCCCGCTCTTCCTGCGCCGCGCGATCACCCTCTCCCCGGCCCTCCTGGTCCTCGCGATCGGCTTCAACCCGACCGACGCGCTGGTGCTGAGCCAGGTCGTCCTCTCCTTTGGCATTCCCTTCGCCCTGGTGCCGCTGCTGCTGATCGCTAGGCGCCGGGACGTTATGGGGTCGCTCGCCAACCCGCCGTGGCTGACGGCGCTGGCCGGCGCCCTCGCGGCGCTGATCATCGCCCTCAACGTCTTCCTGATCGGCGACCTCTTCCTCTAGGCTCCGCGCATGGGCCTGGCCGCCGATTTCAAGCAGGTGCTCGACTCGCTGCCGCCGGAGTGGACCGACCTCGAGATCGATCTGCGCATCGACGACGAGAGCCGCTACGTGGATACGGCGGTGGCGCTCAGCCTGGTCAACGCGCAGCCCTACTCCGAAGCTGACTGGGACTGGCGCCTGCTGATCGCCCACAGCTTCGGGCACGCCGCCGCGGCCGAGACGGTGGGCGGGGTGCTGGAGAAGCTCGATGCCGACGGCGTGACGGGGGAGATGCAGGTGCGCGAGGTGCGCGAGGGCCGCTCCGAGGTCGTGCAGATGTGGGGCCGGCCGGAGAGCGTCCGCGAAGAGCTCCGCCAGCGCCGCTCGCTGTAGTGGCCCGGGTCGTCTCGATTGCCTCGGACCTGCTGCTCGCCAGCAGGGTGGAGGCGATGCTGAGCGCGGCCGGGCACGAGGTGACGCTCTCGAGCACTCTCAACGAGGCGCCGCTCGAAGGGGTCGACCTTCTCGTCGCCGATCTGGACGACGGAAACCCGGAGGCGCTGGTGGGCTTGGGCATCCCGGTTCTTGGCTATTACTCGCACGTCAACACGGAGACCAAGCGGGTGGCCGAGGCGGCGGGAGTGGATCGGGTGGTGCCGCGCTCGCGGATGGCGCGCGAGCTGCCGCAGCTGGTCGATCAGCTGCTTTCGAGCCCGTAGAAGGCCTGATCGACGTTCAGGGGCTTTTCGAGCAAGCCGTGCTGCAGATCCCAGGCAGCCCATTCGCGCAGCACCGCCTGGTCGAACGGCGCCGGCCGCAGGTCGGGTCGCAGCACCTGCATCTGCGCCGCCTGTTCGGCGCGGTCGAGGCTGGGGACTTCCGCGAGCAGGTCGGCGAGCGCCTTGCCGGGCCGGCTCACCGCCATCCGGTAGCCGCGGCCGGTGGCTGAGACCATCGCTTCGACGAGCTCGGGATCGTCTTCGGCGGTCCGGGCGGAGGCGGTGAGGACGAGCTCCGGGTAGGGGGGCGCGCCGTAGCGGTTCACCTTGAAGATCCGGATCGGCACGCCCCTGCGCCGCAGCGCGACTCCCTCCGCATTCCAGAAGCCGGTCGCCGCGTCGACGCGGCCGGCGGCGAGCGAGGAGACGGCGTTGAAGCCGATCGTCACCCGGTCGACCTGGGCTGGGTCGCCGCCGTCGGCGGCGACCTCGGAATCGACCACGGCTTCGTCGGAGGGCAGCCCGGTGACCCCCACGGTGCGACCATCCAGGTCGCGGGGCCGGCGCAGCGATCCGTCGGCGGCGGCGATCACCGCGGCGAGCGGGCGCTGCACGATCGGCATCGTTCCGACGACTTCGAAACCGTGCTCGCGCGCGATGCCGAGGTCGTGGATGTCGAGGATCGCGAAGTCGGTCCGGCCCGCGGTCAGCAGCTTCGGCGCATCGGTCGATTCGCCCGGCTGGCGGATCGTCAGGTCGATCCCCCGGTCGCGGTAATAGCCCTCGCGCCGAGCGGCGTAGATGCCGGAGTGGACGGCGTTGGGGACGAAATCGAGCACGAGCGCCACGCCTTTCGGCGCGCCCGGTTCCGCGCCGTCGCCACCGCAGCCGGTAAAGCCGGCTAGCAGCGCGACGGCCGCCAGCAGCGCGGCAGCTCGTCTCATTCGCAGGCAAACTATTCCAATCGCCGTTCCGGATACACTCCCGCCCCGCAAACCCGAGTAAAGGGATCCGGGACTAGAGGAGGCGTACCAGTGCAGCAACGAGGACTTGCGGCTTATCTCGCCGAGTTGATCGGCACTTTCCTGCTGGTGTTCTTCGTCGTCAGCGTGGTCGTGCTGTTCGTGGCCACCGGGAATCAGGCCCAGTTCGGCTCCGACTTCGCGGTCGTGGGACTCGTTCACGCCTTCCTGCTGTTCGGGCTGATCGTCATGTTCGGCGTGGTCAGCGGCGGCCACTTCAACCCGGCCGTCACCCTGGCCGCGACGGTGATCAGGCGGATCTCGCCGATCGACGCCCTCATCTACGTCCTCGCCCAGCTCTCCGGCGGCGTGCTCGGCGCGCTGCTGGCCAAGGGACTGCTGCTCGACGAGGGCCGGGCGACGCACTACGGGGCAGCCGAAGTCAGCGGCCTGCTCGGCGGCAACTTCCAGGGCTCGATCGTCGAGGCGGTGGGGACCTTCTGCCTCGTCCTCGTAATCCTCGCCGCCGTCTACTCGCGCAAGAGCGTCAAGGACTGGGCGCCGCTCGCGATCGGCACCACGCTTGGCTTCATCGTCATGGTCGGCGGTCCGCTGACCGGAGGCTCCTTCAACCCGGCCCGCTGGTTCGGCCCGGCGCTGGTCGGCAACGAGTGGGGCAGCGTCTGGCCCTACCTGGTCGGCCCGATCGTCGGCTCGCTGCTCGCCGCGGTCGTCTACCTGCTCGTGCTGGAGCCGGGCGGCCCGGCGCCGACCGAACCGCCCGAGCGGGTAAAGGCGCCCGGCGCGCCGAAGCCCGGCGCCGGCTCCCTCGCCTGAGCGCCCGCAACCTCTAGTCGCATCGCATAGCCACCGGGCCGAACGGCCCGGTGGCGGCATGGTTCCAGTAGCTTGGGGATCGTGCGCCGGGTCACCTTCTCGAGGAACTACACCCTCTCCCTCTCCCGCACCTGCCAGTGCTACTGCAAGTACTGCGCCTTCGCCACGCATCAGGCGCATATCTACGCTCCCGACGAGGTCGAGAAGCGGCTCGACGAGGCGCTTCGGCGCAACGCGAAGGAGCTGCTCGTGCTCACGGGAGAGCGGCCAGAGGTCAACCCAGAGGTCGCCACCAAGCTCGCTGATTGGGGCCACGACGACTTCACCTCCTACGTCGTCTGGGCCTGCGAGCGGGCGCTAGAGCGCGGCATCCTTCCCCACACGAATATCGGCGTGCTGGACCGACAGGATCTAGCTCGCCTGCGAGAGGTGACGGCTTCCCAGGGACTGATGCTGGAGTCGGTCTCAGAACGCCTGATGGACACCGTCCACGCCGGCTCGCCGACCAAGCACCCGGAACGGCGCCTGGCGACGATCGCGGCTGCCGGCGAACTGAAAATCCCTTTCACCAGCGGCATCCTCGTCGGGATCGGCGAGAACGAGCAGGAGCAGCTCGAATCGCTGGAAGCGATTGCCCAGCTTCACTCCCAGTACGGCCACATCCAAGAGGTCATCCTGCAGAACTTCGTCCCGCACCCCCGCTACTACGGGCAAGAGGTAGCCGACATCGCTGATGAAGCAGCGCTGGAGCGGTGGGGGGAGGATGGGGGTGTCCGTCCGCGCAGCGGCGTCCTCTTTTTCGCCCCAGGAGCCTCCTCGGACGGCAACCCAGCTCCGCAGGCGAAAAACCCAGCAAGCGGAGGGACACCCCCGTCGTCCCCCCCACAGTGGGCGACCCAAGTCACAGTCGACGACATCAAGCGCTTGATCCGCGAATGCAGGCGGCTGATGCCCGACGTCGGCATCCAGGTACCGCCGAACTTGTCGGATGCTTGGGCTGAGTTGGTCGAGGCTGGCGCCACCGATCTCGGCGGTCTGTCGGCGAACGGGGACCACATCTCCCCGGAGCGCGCATTCCCGAGCCCGCACGAGGTGCGGAAGGAGCTGGCGCCGAAGGGGTTTGCGCTGACGGAGAGGCTTTGCGTCTATCCGCAGTACATGGACGCGGAGTGGATGGAGCAGGGGGTGCTCGACGTGATCAAGCTGAAGTACTGGAGCTTCATCCCACGGCGCGGCTCTGGGCGGCGGAGTGAAGAGGTCATCGACGGCCATCTGGCTCCCCGGGCGATCGAGAAGGGCCGGGACGGGGCCGCCCTGAGCGAGGACGAGCTGACCGCGCTGTTCGCCGAGACCCGGCCGGAGGTCGTGGAGGAGATGCGGGTCGCCGCCGACGAGCTGCGGGAGGAGCTGGTCGGCGACCAGGTGACCTTCGTCGTCAATCGCAACATCAACTTCACCAACGTCTGCGTCGTCGGCTGCGCCTTCTGTGGCTTCGGACAGGGGCGGCGATCGCCCGATGCCTATGAAGTCAGCGAGGAGGACTTCGCCGCGCGGATTCGGGATGCGGTCGAGTTCGGCGCCACCGAGCTCTGCATGCAGGGGGGCATCCATCCCGACCTGACCCTGGAGGAGTACGGGAAGTGGCTGCGGCTGGCGAAGGAGGTGGCGCCCCAGCTGCACCTGCACGCCTACTCGCCGATGGAGGTGCACTACATGTGCGAGCGCTCCGGCAAGGGGCCCGACGAGGTCTTCGAGTACCTGATTCGCTGCGGGCTGGGATCGACTCCCGGGACCGCCGCCGAGGTGCTCGACGACGGCGTCCGCCAGCGGATCTCGCCGAACAAGCTGCCGGCCGACCGCTGGGTCGAGATCGTCGAAGCCTCGCACCGGGCCGGGCTGCGCTCGACCTCGACGGTGATGTTCGGCCACATCGAGGAGCCGCGGGAGCTGGCCCGTCACATGCGCGTCGTGCGAGCGCTGCAGGAGCGGACCGGCGGCATCACCGAGTTCGTGCCGCTCAGCTTCATCCCCTTCAACACGATGCTCGGCCGCACCCACGGCATCGAGGAGATCTCGGCGGGCGAGAACCTCAAGCACACCGCGGCCTTCCGCCTGGCGCTGGGGCGGACGATCCCGAACCTGCAGGCAAGCTGGGTGAAGATGGGCCTCGATGCCGCCACCGAGGCGTTGCGCTGGGGCGTCAACGATCTCGGCGGCACGCTGATGGAGGAGAACATCTCCCGCATGGCGGGGTCCCAGCACGGCGTCCGGCTCGAGCCGGAGCAGCTGATCGGCGCCGCGCGCGCCGCCGGCCGCCTCCCCGCCCAGCGCACGACGCTCTACGAGATCGTCGAGACGTACCCGGCGCGTGCCCCGGTGCTCGCCGGGTGAGGGACGCCCGATGCGGGCGATGGTCCTCGAGCGGCAGCGCGAGCCCCTGCGGCTCGTGGAGCTGCCGGATCCTGAGCCGGGAGCAGGTCAGCTGCTGCTCTCCATCGCCACCTGCGGCGTCTGCCGCACCGACCTCCACATAGTTGACGGCGAGCTGACCGAGCCGAAGCTGCCGCTGGTGCTCGGCCACCAGATCGTCGGCACGGTCGTCGGCCTGGGGCCGGGGGCGGAGCGCTTCGCGGTCGGGGATCGGGTTGGGGTGCCCTGGCTCGGCTGGACCTGCGGGCAGTGCCGCTACTGCCTCGGCGGCCGCGAGAACCTCTGCGACCTGGCCCGCTTCACTGGCTACGACATCGATGGCGGCTACGCGGAGCTGGCGGCCGCCGATGAGCGCTTCTGCTTTCCGATCCCACCGAGCCTGTCGGACGAGGGGGCGGCGCCGCTGCTCTGCGCGGGCCTGATCGGGTACCGCGCCCTGCGCATGGTCGGCGATGCCGAGCGCATCGGCTTCTACGGGTTCGGCGCCTCCGCTCACATCCTCTGCCAGCTCGCCGTGCATCAGGGGCGCCGCGTCTTCGTATTCACCCGCGGCGGCGACGAGGAGGGCCAGCGCTTCGCCCGCCGCCTCGGGGCGGAGTGGGCCGGGGCGTCGGGGGACACGCCGCCGGAGGAGCTCGACGGCGCGATCGTCTTCGCCCCGGTCGGCTCGCTGATGACCGACGCCCTGCGCGTCAGCGCCAAGGGCGCCCGGATCGTCAGTGCCGGCATCCACATGAGCGACATCCCGTCGTTCCCCTATGAGCAGCTCTGGGGGGAGCGGACCCTGGGCTCGGTCGCCAACCTGACGCGTCGCGACGGTGAGGAGCTCCTGCGGCTCGCGCCCGAGGTGCCGATCCGCACCCAGGTCGAGGCTCACCCGCTCGAGGCAGCCAACGAGGCGATCGCCTCGATCCGCGACGGAACCCTCAAAGGCGCCGCGGTGCTGCACATCCCCTAGCCGGCCGGCGAGGACGTGCCGGGACTTATGCACCTATATGGACCCGTAACTCCCGGCACGTCAGCGAAACAGGTCTTCGCTCCTTGGCCGTCGTAGCGCTCCGGCGCCGGGGCCGTCATCGGCGCTGACATGGCGGTCGAGGCCGCGGACGATGGCCGCGGGCACTCGACTGGCCTTATGCCGGACGAGGTCTGCCGCCGCGGCCGCCTCGTCGGCTATCGCGATCAGGGTTGCCTCCAGCTGGCGTCCCTCGGCATCGGCACGTCCCCGCCAGTCGTCGAGCGGTGCGATTCCGGCACAGCCGATCGCCACCTCCGCCTGGCCGAGGCGCCAGGCGCGGCCGAAGCTGTCGGAGACGATCACGGCGGGAGCCGCGTCGGTCGCGGAGCGGATCTCGTCGCGAATCCGCCGCGCCGAGCCGTCGGGATCCTCGGGCAGCAGCGAGACGGTGCCGGCCTCCGGCAGGTTCGAGCTGTCGATGCCGGCGTTGGCGCAGACGTAGCCGTGGTGCGTCTCGACGATCAGCACGCCGCGCTCGGCCCGCAGCACCTCGCGGCTCTCGCCGAGGATCAGCTCGACCAGCGCCGGCTCCTTGCCCAGCACCGCCGCCAGGCGCCTTGCCTCGCTTCCAGGAAGCACCGAGGTCAGACGGCGGATCCGCCCCTCCGCCTTGGAGACGATCTTCTGGGAGACGACGACTACGTCGCCGTCGAGCAGCTCGGCGCGCGCCGCGATCTCCGTCCCGATCGCCGCCCCCTCGGCGAACTCCGGCAGGCCCGCCACCGGCAGGACCCGCAGCTCATCCATCGCCCGGGTCCCGATTCGCGCCAGGGCCGGCGGAGCCGCACGACCTCATAGTCCGAGCACCTTCGCGGTGCGCCGGGCCCGCCCGGTCCCGTCCGCGAGCGCCCTGGTCAGGGCAACCACGTCGGCCGGTGTGTCGAGGTCGAGCGCCAGGGACGGCAGCTCCTCGACGCCGAACGGCACGCCGGCCTCCCTGGCGGCGGCGACGTGCCGTGCGCAGCTGCCCTCGCCGAACGCCGGCCGAATCGCATCGGGCGGGGAGAGGACGAGTGCGTTGGTGCCGGTTCCATGCCGGTCGGGGACGACGGCGACGTAGCGCGCCGGCACGCCGGTGAGGAGCCTGTCCAGCTCACGGGCGTCGAGCAGCGGGCAGTCGCCCGGCAGGAGGACGACGCACTCGGCGCCGTCCACCTCGGCCCGTGCTATCCCGGCCAGGGCGGCCTCGACGTGGCCGGTGTCGGCTGGATCGGGGAGCACCTCGGCCGCGGCGGCGGCGGCGATCTGCTGCGCCCGCGGGTCGCCGCTGACGACGATCGTCCGCTCGATCGAGCGGGCCGCGGCGATCGCCTCCAGCGAGTCCTCCAGCATCGCCCCGACGAGCGCCTCTCGCCGCTGCTCGTCGATCCCGGCGGTCAGGCGTCGCTTCGCGTCGCCGAAGCGCTTGACGGGCAGTACCGCGGTCGCCCTCACGCCTGCGCGAGCTCGGCCGCGTAGTCGAGCACGATCCGCGCCAGGCGGGCGCGGCCGGCAGCGCCCTCCATCAGCGTCGGAACCGCCAGCGTCGGGATCTCTTCGGGCGGCGGGTCTGGGTCGCCGTCGTCGACGACCATCGCGTCGATCAGCCCCGTGTAGAGGGAGGCGACCCCTGCCGCGGTCGAGGGCCGGCCCAGGGCCGACATGAAGCGCTCGGTCGGCCCCTTGACGACCTCGCCGGCGACGAAGGGGCTGATCGCGACGACCGGGGCGCCAGCGGCGGCGATCGCCTCCCGCATGCCTGGAACGGCGAGGATCGGGCCGATGCTGATCACCGGGTTGGACGGCCCGACCACGATCGCCTCGGCGTCGGCCAGGGCCGCCAGGACCTCGGCGCTCGGCTCGGCCGCGGCGATTCCCTCCAGCTCGACCCCCTGCACCTCGACGGCGCCCCCGTCGAGGATCAGGTACTCCTGCAGGTCGCGGCGCCCGGACGCCGTCAGAACCTTCGTCCGCACCGGCGCCTCGCTCATCGGCAGCACCCGCGCCTCGACGCCGAGGCCGCGGGAGATCTGGGCCTGGGCGTCGGTCTGCCGACCACCCTCGTCGATGAACTGGCGCCGGTAGAGGCAGGCGGCGAGGTCGCGGTCGGAGAGGCTGAACCAGCTCGGCGCGCCGAGCTGGGCAAGGCGGTCGAAGACCGTGAAGGTGTCCTCGCGAATGCCCCAGCCGCGCTCGGCGTCGATTTCGCCGCTGAGCCAGTAGGTGATCAGGTCGGGATCGGGAGAGACGTGGACGCCGAGCAGCTCGATGTCGTCCGCGGTGTTGGCGATCACCGCCAGGTCGGAGCCGATCTCCTCCTGCATCCCGGCCGCGAGCTTGGCGCCGCCGGTCCCTCCCGCGAGCAGCGCGATCCTCATCGCGGACGCCCTCGCCTCACGCCCAGTGGTCTCCCTCTGGCAGGCCGGTCAGCTTGATCCCGGCGTGCGTTTTGTAGCGGACGTTGACGGAGATCAGCAGGGGGGTGAGCTGCTCGACGATCCGGGCGGTCTCCAGCGGCCCGGCGTTGACCGCTCGCAGGCCCGGGATCAGCTCGATCAGCCGGGCAACGCGCGACTTGTCGGCCTTGCGGTCGCCGCAGATCAGCACGTCCTCGTCCAGCGCCGCCTCGGGGTCGCCGAGGCTCGGCGCGCCGACCGTGTGCAGGGCGGCGACGACGGTGACGCCGTCGGGGACCATCTCCTGCGCCTGCTGGGCCGCGGAGCCCTGCCAGACGCCGAGCGTGCGCGTCGCCTTGCCGCTCACCGCGGCGGCGAGCGGCACCGTGCAGTCGACGAGGATCTGACCTGGGCGCAGCGCTTCGCGCAGGTTGTTGAGGTTCTCCGACTGGGCGCGGAAGGGAACGGTGAGGAAGACGATCTCGGCGCGCTGGGCCGCCTCCTCGTTGAGCAGGCCCTCGACCTCGGCGTCGGGCACGGCCTCGCGCAGCTTCGCCGCCGCCTCCTCCGCCCGCTCGGCCGAGCGCGACCCGATCGCCACCGCTCGCCCAGCCTTGGCCCAGCGCAGGGCCAGGCCGGCGCCGAGGGCGCCGGTGCCGCCGACGATCGGGATCGGCTCGCTCACGGGCCGCGCCAGTCTATGCTCACCGCCTCATGAGGCTGGAGGGACGAAACGCCCTGGTCACCGGCGGGGCGAGTGGGATCGGCGCGGCGATCGCGGCGCGGCTGGCCGCCGAGGGGGCCGAGGTCTGGGTCGGCGACGTCGACTCCGAGGGCGCCGAGCGGGTCGCCGGCGAGGTCAACGGCCACGCGCTGACCCTGGATGTGACCGATCCCGAGGCGGCCAAGGCGGCGGTCGAGCGGACCGGCACGCTCGACATCCTCGTCAACAACGCCGGCACCGACGAGTTCGGCTTCTTCACCTACACCACGCCGGAGCAGTGGCAGCGGGTCCTGGCGGTCAACCTCGGCGGCGTCCTCAACTGCACCCACGCCGCGCTGCCCGGCATGCAGCAGGCGGGCTACGGCCGCATCGTCAGCATCTCCTCCGAGGCGGGCCGCGTCGGCTCCAAGGGCTCGGCCGTCTACTCGGCCGCCAAGGGCGGCATCGTCGCCTTCATGAAGGCGATCGCGCGGGAGAACGCCCGCTACAAGGTCACCGCCAACTCGATCGCCCCGGGGCCGATCGAGACCCCGCTGCTGATGGGCGCGAAGGAGTTCGGCGAGATCGGCGAGAAGGTGATCGAGACGATGAAAGAGGCGACCCAGATGAAGCGCCTCGGGCAACCGGACGAGGTAGCGGCGGCCGTCGCCTTCCTCGCCTCCGACGACGCCACCTACGTAACCGGCGAGACCCTGGGCGTGAGCGGCGGCCTAGGAATGGTCTGATGGCCAGTGCGGAGTCGGGCCTGACGCCCGGGATCGAGCGGATCGATGAGTTCACGGTTGCGCCGCCGCTGGTGACCGACGTCGGCGGCACGATCGGCTCCGGCGTCCTCTCGACCCCGGGGATGATCGGGATGATGGAGGGCAGCGCCTCGATGCTCGCCCACGAGCATCTGCCCGAGGGGCAAGCGACCGTCGGTTTCGAGGTCTGCGTCAAGCACGTCGCCGCGGCGGCGGAGGGCGCGGTCTGCCGGGCGCGCGCGACCCTGCGTGAGTTCGTCGATGGGCGCAAGCTCCGTTTCGACGTCGAGGTGACCGAAGGCGAGCGCACCATCGGCGTCGGCACCCACGAGCGGCGGGTCGTGGGCCAGGCGGGCCCTCCCACCACGTAGCCTCGGTTCCGCATGAGCACCCTGCCCAGCACCGTCCGCATCCGCGAGGTCGGTCCTCGCGACGGCTTCCAGAACGAGCCGGAGACGATCGCGACCGCCGAGAAGGTGCGGCTGATCGACATGCTCTCCGGCAGCGGACTGCGCCGGCTGGAGGTGACCTCGTTCGTGCGGCCGGAGGCGATCCCCCAGCTGTCCGACGCCGAGCAGGTGCTGGGCGCGGTACGGCGGCGCGAGGGCGTCGCCTTCTCCGTTCTGATCCCCAACGAGCGGGGGCTGGAGCGGGCGCTCGCTCTGCGCGACCGCTTCGAGGAGATCAACGTCTTCGTCTCCGCTTCGGAGACGCACAACCGTAGGAACGTCAACCGCTCGATCGAGGAGTCGCTCAGCGGGCTGGAGCGGACGCTGGCGACCGCTCGGGCGGAGGGCCTGCGCTGCGAGGGGGTGATCTCGACCTCCTTCGGATGCCCATACGAGGGCGAGGTGCCGGTGGAGCGGGTCCTCGGCATCGGCGAGCGCCTCGCCGCGGCGGGCTGCGAGGAGATCGGCTTCGGCGACACGACTGGCATGGCCAACCCAGTGCAGATCGCGGGGTTCTTCGGCGTTGCGCGGGAGCGCCTGCCCGGGCTGGAGCTGACCGCCCATTTCCACAACACGCGCGGCCAGGGGCTGGCCAACGTCCTCGCCGCGCTCGAGCAGGGGGTGGACTCGTTCGAGTCGAGCTTCGGCGAGCTGGGCGGCTGCCCGGTGCCCCCGGGTGCCACCGGCAACGTGGGCACGGAGGACCTGGTCTCGATGCTGCACGAGATGGGGATCGAGACCGGCGTCGACCTGGCCAGGCTGATCGAGGCCTCGCGGGCGGCGCAGGACGTCCTTAGGCGGCCGCTCGGGGCCCACGTGCTGACCGCCGGCCCGGTCGACTGGCTGGGTGGCCAGGCAGCCGAATAGGCTCCCGTTCGTGACCGAGTTCGCCGAGGCACTGCAGGCGGCGCTGGCCGGTGGCCCGCGGCGCCACCACGAGAAGACCGCCGAGCAGGGCAAGCTGCCGGTGCGCGAGCGGGTCGACCGCCTGGTCGACGCCGGCTCCTTCGCCGAGGAGGGGCTGCTGGCCAGCTGGAACGAGGAGGGGCTCGGCGCCGACGGCGTCGTCACCGGCCTCGCCGCGATCGACGGCCGCCGCGTCGCCCTGATGGCCAACGACCCGACCGTGAAGGCGGGCTCCTGGGGGCCGAAGACGGTGGAGAAGATCCTCCGCATCCAGGAGCGGGCCCTGACCCTGCGGGTGCCGATGGTCTACCTGGTCGACTCGGCCGGGGCGCGGATCACCGACCAGGTGCAGATGTTCCCCGGTCGGCGCGGCGCCGGGCGGATCTTCCACAACGAGGTGCGCCTCTCGGGCCAGGTGCCGCAGGTCTGCCTGCTGTTCGGCCCGAGCGCCGCCGGCGGCGCCTACATCCCCGCCTTCTGCGACGTCGTGATCATGCGCGAGGGCAACGCCTCGATGTACCTCGGCTCGCCGCGGATGGCGGAGATGGTGATCGGCGAGAAGGTGACGCTGGAGGAGATGGGCGGGGCGAAGATGCACACCGGTGTCTCCGGCTGTGGCCACTTCCTGGTCAAGAGCGACGAGGAGGCGATCGACCTCGCCAGGCGATACCTCGCCTACATGCCGGGGAGCTGGCGGGAGGAGCCGCCGAGCGCCGCAGCTGCCGCGCCGGCGTCGGACGAGCCGATCGCGGAGATCGTCCCCGCCGACGAGAACCAGCCCTTCGACATGCGCGAGGTGCTCGACGTCCTGCTCGACGGCGACTCCTTCCTCGAGGTGCACAAGCGCTGGGCCAAAGAGCTGATCGTCGGCTACGGGCGCCTCGACGGCCGGGTCGTCGGCGTGGTCGCCAGCCAGCCGCGGCAGAAAGGCGGCGTGCTCTTCGTCGACTCCGCTGACAAGGCGGCCCGCTTCATCCAGACCTGCAACGCCTTCAACGTGCCGCTGCTCTTCCTCGCCGATGTGCCCGGCTTCATGATCGGCACTGCGGTCGAGCGCCAGGGCATCATCCGCCACGGGGCGAAGATGATCAGCGCCGTCTCCGAAGCGACGGTGCCGAAGCTCTCGGTGGTTGTCCGCAAGGCCTACGGCGCCGGGCTCTACGCGATGGCCGGCCCCGCCTTCGAGCCCGACTGCTGCATCGCCCTGCCTAGCGCCTCGATCGCCGTGATGGGGCCGGAGGCGGCGATCAACGCCGTCTTCTACAACCAGATCCAGGCGATCTCCGACGAGGCCGAGCGGGCTGAGTTCGTGGCCCGCAAGCGCGAGGAGTACGCGGCCGACATCGACATCCTCCACCTCGCCTCGGAGATGGTCGTCGACGCGGTCGTCCAGCCGCAGGACCTGCGCGGCGAGCTGATCCGCCGCTTCGCCGCGGCGGCGAGCAAGGACCGCCGCTTCGCCGAGCGGCGAAACCCCGTCACGCCGGCCTAGGCGTCGAGCGAGGCGGCCAGCTCGACGAACCAGTCGAGCGCCGCGGGGTTGGCGAGCGAGTCGCGGCTCGCCGCCTTCTCGGGTGGGGTCCCCATCAGGATCCGCTTCACCGGCACCTCCAGCGCCTTGCCGCTGAGCGTGCGCGGCACCTCGGCGATCGCGAAGACCTCGTCTGGGACGTGCCGCGGCGAGCACTGCTCGCGCACCCTGCGGGCGATCTCCCGGCGCAGGCCCTCGTCGAGCTCGGCGCCCTCGCGCAGGACGACGAAGAGCGGCATCCAGCCCTCGGTCCCGGGCCGGGGGATATCGACGACGAGGGCGTCGACGATCGCGTCGACGGCGAGAACGGCGCGGTAGATCTCGCTCGTCCCCATGCGGATCCCGGAGCGGTTGATCGTCGAGTCCGAGCGGCCGTAGATCACCGCGGTGCCGCGTGAGGTGATTTCGATCCAGTCGCCGTGGCGCCAGACGCCGGGGTACTGCTCGAAGTAGCTGGCCCGGTAGCGGCTGCCGTCGGGATCGCCCCAGAAGCGCACCGGCATCGACGGCAGCGGCTCCGTGACGACGAGCTCGCCGACCTCGTCGATCACCGCGTTGCCGTCCTCGTCCCAGGCCTCGACGGCGGCGCCGAGCGCCCGCGCCTGCAGCTCGCCGCGGTAGACCGGAAGCAGCGGCGTGCCGCCGACGAAGGCGGTGCAGAGGTCGGTGCCGCCGCTGGTCGAGAAGAGCCAGGTGTCGTCACCGAGGCGGTCGTAGACCCAGTCGAAGCCCTCGGGGGAGAGCGGCGAGCCGGTCGAGCCGACCGCCTTCAGCCGGCTGAGGTCGCGGCCCGCGGCGGGCTCGACCTCGGCCTTCATACAGGCGGCGATGTAGGAGGCGCTGGTGCCGAACATGGTCACTCCGGCCCGCGCCGCCAAATCCCAGAGCACGCTCATGTCCGGATGGCCGGGGTTGCCGTCGTAGAGGACGATCGCCGCCCGCGTGAGCAGGCCCGAGACGAGGAAGTTCCACATCATCCAGCCGGTCGTCGTGAACCAGAAGAGGCGGTCGCCGGGATGGGCGTCGACGTGGAGGTGGAGCTTCTTCAGGTGCTCGAGCAGGATGCCCCCCTGGCTCTGCACGATCGCCTTCGGCAGCCCGGTCGTGCCGGAGGAGTAGAGCACCCAGAGCGGGTCCTCGAAGGGGACCCGCTCGAAGCGCAGCTCGGCTCCCTCGCCGGCTCCGAGCAGCTCCTCCCAGCGGCTCGCGTCGCCGAGCGGGGAGAGGTCGGGGTCTGGATCGAGGTAGGGGACGACGACGGTCCGCCGCAGGCTCGGCATCGCCGCCCGCAGCTCGGCGACGACCTCACGGCGGTCGAAGTCCCTGCCGCCGTAGCGGTAGCCGTCGACGGCGAAGAGGACCTTGGGCTCGATCTGGGCGAAGCGGTCGATCACGCTGGCCGAGCCGAAGTCCGGCGAGCAGCTCGACCAGACGGCGCCGATCGAGGCGGTGGCGAGGAAGGCGACGATCGCCTCGGGGATGTTGGGCAGGTAGGCGACGACGCGGTCGCCGCGGCCGACGCCGAGCCCGCGCAGGCCAGCGGCCACGGCGGCGACCTGGGCGCGCAGCTCGCCCCAGCTCAGCTCGGCCAGATCGCGCAGCTCGGAGGCGTGCAGGATCGCGGTGGCCGACTCCTCCTTGCCGGCGAAGACGTGCTCGGCGTAGTTGAGGCTGGCGCCCGCGAACCACTCGGCACCGGGCATCTCGCGACTGCCGAGCACGCGGTCGTAGCCGCCGTCCGCCTGCACGCCGAAGAAATCCCAGATCGAGGCCCAGAAGCCCTCCAGGTCCTCGACCGACCAGCGCCAGAGGTCGTGGTAGCCGTCCAGCTCCAGCCCGCGCTCGGCTGCCAGCCAGCGCATGTACTCCGTCATCCGCGACCGCTCGACCAGCTGCGCCGGCGGCTGCCAGAGCTTCTCCGGCGCCGCCCGGCTCACGCGCTCGCGGCGGTCACGAGCTTCGACTGCTCGCGCTCGAGCTCGTGCGGGTCGTGCGAGCAGAGGAGCGTGACTCCCTCGCCCTCTCGCGCCGCCAGCTCCCGCAATCGCTCCTGGTTCGCCTTGCGGGCGCTGTTGTCGGACGCGTTGACGTTCTGGAATAAGCGCAGGCCGGCCGGGCAGCTCGGCGGCGTCTCGACCTCGCCGTGGTGGAAGTAGGCGTCGCCGCAGTGCAGCAGCCAGGCGTCGCCCTGGCGCAGCGCGACCCCGCTATGGCCGCGGGAGTGACCGAGGAGCGGAACGAGCAGGACCTCGGCGTCGAGGCCGGGGAGGATGCGGACGCTCTCGAAGCCCAGCCAGTCGTCGCCGCCGGGGTCGTGCCGGACCCAGCGCGGGCCGTGCTGCCAGTGGGCGGCGCGGTAGCGCGGCCTGTCCCTGAGGCTCGGGTGCAGCGCCGCGTCGAGCTCGGTGGAGAGCACGTGGACCTCGGCCTCGGGGAAGTCGGGCAGGCCGCCGGAATGATCGGGGTCGAGGTGGGTGACGACGATGCGGCGAACGTCGGCGGCGGCGAAGCCGCGTGCCTCAAGCTGCCTCAGGGCCGTCGTCTCGAGCTTCGGCTCGGCGTTCACCAGCCCGAAGATCGCCCCCAGCTGCCCCGGACGGCGCGCGTCCTCCATGCCGAAGCCGGTGTCGACCAGGACGAGGCCGTCGTCGCTCTCGATCGCCAGGCAGTGGCAGACGATGTGGCCCTTCTCCAGCCAGCCGCCGTCGCCGTTGATCAGGCGCCTCCCGTGCGGGCAGAGCGAGCCGCAGTTGAGGTGGTGCACCCGCATGCCGCGCCTGAGTCTAGTGCCGGCTATCGCTTCGGGCCGACGTGCCGGTCCATGATCGCGACCGCCTCCCGGCGGGCAACCGAGACGTTCCAGGGACCGTCCTGGCGCCAGGCGATTCCGAGCCGGTCGCACGCCTCACAGAAGATCCGTTGGATGTCCGGCGAACGGTTGGAGAAGAAGTAGCGCGGATAGGTGTAGGTCTTCTTCGGGTGCCTAACCCTGTTGGTGACGCGGCAGCCGTCGGAGTGGATCAGGCCGCGCAGCAGGCGGCCGGGATATCGATGGACGACGCGCCGCTGCCAGGGCTCGAGGACGATCCTGCGTTCGTGCTTGACCCCGGCCCCGTGCTGGGGGAAGAGGTGCGGCCAGTGCGTCGAGTAGGAGACGAGGTTCAGCATGCGGCAGTGGGGATCACGCGTCATCGACGCTCTGCTCGCAGGCATGACCAGCGCCATCGCCGCGAGGCACTCGTCGGCGATCACCGGATGCGCGGCATCCAATGCGATGTGCAACCTGAAGACGCCACGAGGATGCTTCAGCAAGCAGCCGTCACCCAGATACAGGCCCAACAGGTAGGCGTACGAGAAGATCAGCAGACCGGGGAACGGATCTCGCGGCCCACCGCACCTCGGACAGGCGCCGCCTCGGGTTCTCTCGGGCCCGAACTTCGGCGCTCGCCCATTGAGCCACTGGCACACGGTTGTACGCGGGATGCCTGTCGTACGCGAGATCGCGCAGTGGTTGTAGCCGCGTCCGGCGAGAGCTCGAACTCGTTCCAGTTCCCCTCGCGTCCTCACATCGCGTCGTTTCCCAGTGCGGCGGGTGGGACTCGAACCCACAAGCCCTTGCGGGCGATTGATTTTGAATCAATTGCGTTTACCAAAATTTCGCCACCGCCGCGCGCCCGTCATTGTAGTTGGCAAGCTAAGGAGTCAGGCGGTCGCAAACCCCCGAATCGCGCTTCTGCTGCGACTTCTTACTGTCCTGGCACAGTGCCTAATGCCCAGCGAGGCAAATGGATCCGCTACGCCGGCTGCGGCGCGTCGGGCCCCGGAGAGGCGCCCGCGCCGTAGTCCTCGCCGGAGCCGATCGGTCGCTCCTCCTCGACGTGCCAGTCCTGGCTGAAGCCGTAGAAGCAGGCGGCGATCAGGACCAGCTGCAGGAGGCCGAGGATCAGCACCAGCAGGCCGATCAGCGAGACCGGGATCAGCGCCTCGTCGAAGCCGGACTTGTCGCGGGCGAACCAGCTGTTGGCGCCGACGGCGCAGAAGATCGCCAGGATCATCGAGAGCGAGGCGGCGACGGGGAGGATGCCGCGGCTCCAGCGGAGGACCAGGAAGCCGAAGAAGGCGTAGAGGAGAGCGAAGATCAGGCAGATAAGCCCCATGCCGCCACCGCCGCTGAGCAGGGAGAAGCCGCAGATGGTCACCAGCGCCGCGATCGCCGCGGTCGCGAGCATCAGGAAGGCGATCACGAGCCTGGTCGTGACCACGTCCGCCTTTTCCCGGTTGGGGTGCCAGAGCTCGTAGCCCGGCGTTACCTCTCCTACCGCCACGCCGACGATCATAGAATCTATGAGCGACGCGGCGGCATTGGCGGCGCGTTAAGCGCTGCCGGCGTCACGAGCGGGCGTGGCGGAATTGGTATACGCGCCAGGTTTAGGTCCTGGTGGGCTTCGGCCCGTGGGGGTTCAAGTCCCTCCGCCCGCATAGAATTCGCAGCCTCGGGGCAGTGGCCCAACTGGCTAAGGCACCGGTCTCCAAAACCGGCGATTCCAGGTTCGAGTCCTGGCTGCCCCGCTCATTTGCTGCGCTTCCACTGAATTCGCGGAGCCCCGGGGAAACGGCGTCGCCAAGGCCGGAAATATCTCTGTGTAGCCCCTCCGCGCGCGGGTAGCTGGGGAGACCCCAAACACTCGAAGAAGGTGGGCCTCAAATGTCTTCGAAGGCTGCAGTCACCGTCCTCGGCTCCGCCGGGGAGATTCAGCGGCGGTGGGAGGAGGGCGGGTACCGACCCGACTACATCGAATCCACCGATGCCGCCGTCAGCTTCAAGCCGGCGCCGGGCGATCGCGGTACCGAGATCCACGTCGATCTCGAGCGGATCGCGTCCGGCGGCAGGCTCGGCGAGATGGCCCTCAAGGCCAGCGGCCGCGAGCCGCTCGCCAGGGTCAAGGACGACCTGCGGCGATTCAAGGCGCGGGTTGAGACCGGCGTCATCCCTCGCTCGGATGGCTCGCCCGAGGGCGAGCTGGCCGAGCGCAAGGCGAAGCAGCGGCCGGCGCAGCCGCTGGGTGCGTCCGAGCTCGAGAGGGCGGGCGCCTGATGCGCGCGAACGTGTGGTCCGGCCGCAACCAGGTCGAGATCGAAACCGTCCCCGACCCGACGATCCTCAACGATCGCGACGCGATCGTGAAGATCACCTCGACCGCGATCTGCGGCTCGGACTTGCACCTGTACGACGGCTACGTCCCGACGATGAAGAAGGGAGACGTCCTCGGCCATGAGTTCATGGGGGAAGTCGTCGAGAAGGGAAGGGGGGTCGGCAATCTCGAGGTGGGCGATCGCGTCGTGGTTCCCTTCCCGATCGCCTGCGGCAACTGCTGGGCCTGCAACCACGAGCTCTACGCAGCCTGCGAGAACTCGAATCCGAATGCGGGCATGGCCGAGAAGATGTTCGGCCACTCCACGGCGGGGATCTTCGGCTACTCGCACCTGACCGGCGGCTACGCCGGCGGTCAGGCCGAATACGCCCGGGTGCCCTTCGCGGACATCGGCCCGATCAAGGTCGAGGACGACCTCAGCGACGAGGAAGTCCTCTTCCTCTCGGACATCTTCCCCACCGGCTACTTCGGCGCCGACCTCTGCGAGATCGAGGGCGGCGAGACGATCGCCGTCTTCGGAGCCGGCCCCGTCGGCCAGTTCGCGGTGGCCAGCGCGGTCCTGATGGGGGCCGAGCGGGTGATCGCGATCGATCAGTACGACTACCGCCTCCAGATGGCCGTCAACAAGGCTGGCGCGACCGACGTCGTCGACTTCTCCATGGATCCGGACATCGTCGAGCAGCTGAAGGAGCTGACGGGCGGCCGCGGCCCGGACGCGGTGATCGACGCCGTGGGCATGGAGGCGGCACACGGCCATGGCGCTCTGCACGCCGCTGAGCGCGTCCGGCAGGCGGCCCGCTTGGAGACCGATCGCGGCCACGCCCTGCGTGACGCGATCCTCGCCTGCCGGCCAGGCGGGATCGTCTCGGTGATCGGGGTTTACGGGGGCCTGCTCGACAAGTTCCCCGCCGGCGCCTTGATGAACAAGGGGCTGCAGCTGCGGACTGGCCAGTGCCACGTCCAGAAGTACCTGAAGCGGCTCTACAAGCACATCCGCGACGGCGAGATCGATCCCAGCTTCGTCGTCACCCACCGTATGGAGCTCGGCAGGGCTCCCGACGGCTACGAGACCTTCAAGCACAAGCAGGATGAGTGCGTGAAGGTCGTCCTCAAGCCCTGAAAGGAGCACCCAATGCCTTTTCCACCCAGGCCACTCGACTCGACGCTCCACGGCGTGGTCGACTACACCGTTGGCGCCACTCTGATGACTGCCTTGCCGAGGATGGTCGGCGTCGAGGGCACGCGCTCGGCCCGCCAGATGAGGGCGGCAGGAGCGGTTCACGCCGCTTACAGCACGATGACGGACTACCCGCCCGGGCTGGTCAGGGCGATTCCGTTCAAGGCCCACCTCGCCATGGACGCGATCGGCGCGCTTGCGATCGGCGCGACGCCGTTCGTGACCGGGCAGTACAAGCGGGGAAGGCGCCAGTGGGCTCCCCACGCCGCGCTCTGCCTGTTCGAGCTCGCGTCCCTGGCGATGACCGACCCCACCGGGAAGGGCGACTTCCACGGGGACCTGGACGGGGTTCGGGAGGCCAACCAGGAGGATCCGCACCGGAAGATCTACGAGGGGCCGCCCGCGGTAAAGAGGCCGCCGAAGCTCGCGGTGAGCTGACCCAGGGCGTCCAGTTGGCGCGCTGGAGGATCCGCCGTCCGCCGGGCCGTCCTACATCGCCAGCCCGAGCAGCAGCGAGATTGCGACCGCCACGGGGGTCCCGATCAGGCTGAGGCGGGCGAAGAAGCGGCTGAAGGTGCCTTCGTAGCGAACGCTCTGGAAGAGGAAGAGGCCGACCACGTGGGCGAGGTTGACGAGGGCCAACGCCAGGGCGATCAGCATCCTTGCCGCGCAGGCGGCGCCGAGCCGTCCCTCCTCGTTGTCGTTGCCGTTGCCGGGGGAGTGGCCGACGCATTCGGCGGCGAGGAAGCCGAGCAGCAGGGTGCCGAGGATCGCGACGAAGATCCCGGCGATGTCGCGCCCTGAGAGCGGCGGCCAGTTGTAGGAGGGTCGCCAGCCCTTGTCGCGACCGGCCACCGGCTCGGAGGTCTTCACATCGAGCACGTGCGGGTCGTCGTCGCGGCTCACGACCAGCTCGAGGACCGGCAGCTCGAGGTCGCGTTCTGCCTGCTCGAGCAGCCCCTTCTCGGCGAACTCGCCGTCCTCGTCGCGGTGAGCGACGACTACGACCTGCTCGGGATGGAACTTGACGATCTCGTCGCTGATCGCCTGGATCGGGTCGGAGTCGCCGACCTCGCCGTCGGCCTCGACGCCCGCCTTTCGCAGTTCCTCCAGAGCGCCCTCGAGGCGCTCGCGGGCGGGTCCGATCGCATCGTCGACGTCCCCCATCGTGTGCTTGAGCGCGGAGTCGACCAGGGCTGGAGCGACGACGAAGACACGTGAGATGCCGTCGCCCAGATGGGCGAGCAGGGAGTCGCGCAGCTCCTCGCCGCTCACCCGCTCGTTGACGACCACCAGCGCTCGCCCGCCGCTGCCGTTCGTGCTCGACGCATCGGTCATCGGTCTTCGAAGTACCCGGCTTGGAAGCGGCGCAATCGCCGCGCTCCCCCGGGTTTACGGCACGGCGTTTGCGGGGATGCCTGCTCATGCTCGTGCAGACCCTCCAGGGCATGGGGGAGACGGCGTTGAGACCTCTGGCCAACGCCTCGGGCTCCTTTCGCCAGCCGCAGGTCCTGCGCGAGACGGACCACCGCCCCTGGCCGCTGCCCGAGGAGCCGTGGTTCATGGGACAGGTGTGGACCGACCTCCTCTTCGCCCACTGGCCGGTTCCGTCCAAGGCGTTGGCGGCCGTGGTGCCCAGTGCTCTCCCTCTGGACACCTACGAAGGCGAGGCATGGTTGGGCATCACCCCGTTCCTGGTCGAGGGGCTGCGGCTGCGGGGCACGCCGCCGGCGCCGGTGCTCTCCACCTTCCCCGAGATCAACGTGCGCACCTACGTCACGGTCGAGGGAAGGCCGGGCATCTACTTCCTCAGCCTCGACGCGGCGAGCTGGCCGGCGGTGTTCGCGGCGAGGCGCTCCTACCGCCTTCCGTACTTCCGCTCCCGGATTACCACCCGGCGGGGCGTCATGCGCAGGACGTTCAGCGCGCGGCGGATCTCCGACGACGGGCCCGCGGCGGAGTTCTCGGCCGAGTACGGGCCCGAGGGGGAGCCGCTGCCGCTGCGCGACGGGGCGCTGGAGCGCTGGCTGACCGAGCGCTACTGCCTCTACACGATCGACGCGAATCAGCGGGCCTATCGCGGCGAGATCCACCATCCGCCCTGGCCGCTGCGGCCGGCCTGGCTGGAGCTGCGCGAGAACACGATGGCCCGGCCGTTCGGCCTGGGGCTCGAGGGTGCCCCGCTCCTCCACTTCTCCGCCCGCCAGGACGTCGCGCTGTGGCCGATCAGGCCGATCGCCCCCTGAAGCGGTACCGGCGACCGCCCGACGCGTTCCGTCGGGGCTGGGGCGGGTACCAGATGGGCCTGCAATCGATCAGCGAGACGAAAGGAGGGGGACGGATGAAGGAGCGTGAGGAGACCGCCGGCGGGCTGCTGGGCAAGCTGGCCGGGCGCGCCAAGGAAGCCGCGGGGTCGGCGCTGGGGCGCGAAGACCTGCAACGCGAGGGGAAGCTGCAGCAGGTCCAGGCCGACGCCGAGCGAGAGGCCGCGGAGCTGGCGGCCGAGGCGACCCGCAGCGAGGAGGAAGCAGAGCTGCGGGAGGAGCGGACCGAAACCGAGGCGGAGCGACGCGAGGTCGAACTCGAGGCAGCCAAGATCGAGGCCGAGGAGCAGGCCGAGCGCAAGCTTGCCGAGGAGCGCGAGAAGGCCGACCGGCAGGCGCGGGAGGAGGCCGCTGCCGCCCAACGGGAGCGCCAGGCGACGGAGGCCCGGGCCGAGGCCGAGCGGCGCCAGGCGCTGAGCGACCGGGTCGAGGAGAAGGTCCAGGCGGCCGAGCTGGAGCAGGAGGCAAGGCGGGCCGAGGAAACCGCCGCGGCGGTCGATCCCGAGGAGGAGAGCTGATGGCGATGCTTCGATTTCAGAGGACGATCTTCGACCGCTCGTTGAAGCTGGCGCGGACGCCGCTCGACGTGGCGCTGAGCGTGGTCGGCGGATCCGACTCGGCCGTGAAGCACGCGCTCGACCGGGTGGAGGCAGGCACGCGCAGCGCCACCGGCCTCCTCTTCAGCGACGATGAGCTGCGCGAAGAAGGCCGGCAGGCGCTGCTGGCGACCAAGGAGCGCGAACGCGCCTCCAGGCTGCGGAGCGAGGCGGAGCTTCATGACGAGCAGGCCGACTCGATCGTCGAGGAGGCCGACGAGGCGGTGGCCGAAGCGCGAGCTGAGGCGCGCGAGAAAGCCGCGCGCGAGCGCCGTGAAGCCGAGCAGCGGCGGCGCCAGCGCGAGGCGAAAGCGGAGAAGGCCGTCGCGGCCCGCAAGCAGAAAGTGGCCAAGACGACGGCGAAAGCCGCGCGGGCCAACGCCAAACGCGACAAATCGGCGCAGCTCGAGAAGCTCGAGGCGAAGGAAGAGAGCATCGAGGCGAAGGAGAGAGCCGCGCGTGCCCAGCGTCAGGCCAAGCAGGTGAAAGACGCCGCGGCGGCCGCCAAGCGCACGCGCAAGGACGGCGATGGGGGCTAGCCGGCCGCGCGCCTTAGGAAGTCGATCTGGTGCTGCTTGCGCATGATGAGGTGCTCGAGCATGTGCTCGAGCGCCTCCGAGCGCCCCTCGCGGCCGGTCGGCTCAATCGCTTCCTGCAGGGCTTCGACGGCCTTCTCCTCGCACTCGATCAGCCACGCCAGGGCGCCGGCGATATCGGCGTCGAATCGCAGGGGGGCGACCTCCGGGCTCGGCTGCCCGCCGAGGGCGACGATCTTTTCGACCAGCTGCCGGACCCCGTCGAGCTCGTCGTCGCCGAAGGCGGTGAGCTTCGAGCCGATCGCCTGGCCTTCGAGGCCGAGCAGGCTCGCCGCGACCAGCGAGTACTGCAGGGCGGAGCGGTACTGGTGGGCGAGCGCGGCATTGAGCCGCTCGATCGCGAGCCCCTCGTCGAGTCGCTCCTCCTCGTCGGCCACGGCACGTCTCTACCTCAGGTGGATGGCCTGTAAACCGACTACTCAGTTTCGATGGTCATCGGCTCGGGTAGGCCGGGACGAACCGACGACGACGATCGAGCGAGGAGCGCCATGGCTGACCTGAACGAGCGTGACAGCAAGCTGATCCAGTACCTGAGCGAGGCCTATGGCAAGGAGCGAGAGCTGGAGATTTCGCTCCAGGCCCACATCGCGATGACGACCCGCCCCCCGTACAAGAAACGGCTGCAGCAGCACCTGCGGGAGACGAAGGCGCACGGGAAGGCCCTCGAGCGGCGGATCAAGCAGCTCGGCGGCGGCGGGCAGGGGAGTCAGGGCGTCGTCGGCAGGATGCAGGCCGCGGCGAAGGGGCCGCTGCACATGCTGCGCGGCACGGGCGAGCAGGAGAAAATGCTGAAGAACGCCAAGACCGAGTACTTCAACGAGCACGAGGAGATCGCCACCTACACGGCGATCGAGGTCCTCGCTGCGAAGGTCGGCGACCGTGAGACTGCGAAGCTGGCGAAGGGGATCCGCCGCGAGGAGGAACGGATGGCGAAATTCCTCGAGGGTCAGATCAAGGCGCTGACCGGCGCCGTCGTCCTCGAGGAGGTGCCGGCGGCGCAGCGGCGCTCGGTCTCGGCTTCGGCTGGGCGCGCCCGACGTGCCGGCTCGTCGAGCAATGGGACGAGTGGCTCGCGCAAGCGAGCGAGCGGCGCCAAGGGCTCGGCCGGCAAACGGTCCGTCAAAGCCAAACGTGCTCGAAAACCAGCCCGCTCGGGCGGCGGCTGAGCAGTCCCATCGAGGGCCGGGGAGCGCGGCGCCGCTCGGTGGGGCTTCCCGGGTTGAAGATCTGAAAGCCGTTCTCCTCCTCCAGCAGAGGGAGATGGCTGTGGCCGAAGACGACGGCGTCGGCGCTCGGGAAGCGGTGCCGCAGCCGCGCCAGGCGGCCCTTGGCCGGGCCGGCGTCGTGGGTGACGGCGACGAGCCGGTCGCCGACCGCCACCTCTTCGCTCTCGGGCAGGAGGCGTCGCAGCGTCGCCTCGTCGACGTTGCCGTGGACGGCGTGCAGGCGCGGGCACAGCTCGCGGATCTGCTCCAAGACGGCCACCCCGGTGAGGTCGCCGGCGTGGATCGTCGCCTCGGCGGCGGCGATCAGCTCGCGGCAGCGGTCCGGCAGCCGGCGGGCGCCCTTTGGCATGTGGGTGTCGGCGATGATGGCGATCAAGGCGGCGGCTGTGAGTTTGCCGTCTTCGCCGTCCGGGAAACGGTTGTACGTGATCGGCGTCCAGGAGAAGGCAGAGGTAGCGCTGCCCTCTGCCGGGCCGATCTCGGAGCTGGTGGCTGGGATGCTGGCGAGGGGCGTGGGCGACCCGACCTGCCTCGACGCGGCCGAGGACGTCGACGAGCTTGTCGCGCAGGTCGACGATCCGATCGCCGACGACGATCTGCAGCTGGCCCTGTACCTGTGCTTCGAGCTGCACTACCGCTCCTTCCCCGGCGTCGACCCGGCCTGGGAGTGGAGCCCCGAGCTGCTCGCCATGCGGGCCGTGCTGGAGGAGGCCTTCCTCGATTTGCTGGAATCGGAGCTGGGCAGCGGCGAGCCGGTCGAGCCGCGTGAGGTCGGCGACCTCCTCTTCCGTCTCGAGGCGGCCGACCAGGGCGTGTCCCTGTCGCGGTATCTGGAGGTCGAGGCGGGCCTTGACGAATTCCGCGAGTTCGTGGTTCACCGCTCCCTCTACCAGCTGAAGGAGTCCGATCCGCATAGCTGGGCGATCCCGCGGCTCTCCGGGGCGGCGAAGACGGCGCTGCTCGAGGTGCAGTCCGACGAGTACGGCGGAGGCCGTGCCGAGCGCATGCATTCGGTGCTCTTCGCCAAGACGATGCGCGCCCTCGGACTCGACGCCCGCGAGAACGCCTACCTCGGCCAGGTGCCCGGTGCGACCCTGGCGACGGTCAACCTGATGTCGGCTTTCGGCCTGCGCCGCAACCGCCGCGGTGCACTGGTCGGCCACCTGGCGATGTTCGAGATGACCTCGGCGCTGCCGAACCGGCGTTACGGCAACGGGCTCAGGCGCCTCGGCTTCGACGCCGAGGCAACCGACTTCTACGACGAGCACGTTGAGGCCGATGCCGTACACGAGAACATCGCCGCCTACGACCTGGCCGGAGGCCTCGCCCGCCAGGAGCCGGAGCTGGCGGCGGACATCCTCTTCGGCGCCCGGGCCCTTCTCCACCTCGAAGACAGGTTCGGGCGCGGCGTGCTCGACGCGTGGAAGGAAGGACGGTCGTCGTTGCGCCGTCCCCTGTGAGCTGCCGGGGCGCCGTCGTGGAGTCGCGGCCCGGCGTCTCCTACGTGCTGCCCCTGCGCTGGACGGAGCGCGGGCCGATCGAGGAGCTTGCCGCCTACGTCCGCTCGCTGGCGGGGGAGGTCGACGAGGTGCTTGTCGTCGACGGCTCGCCGCCGGTCCTATTCGAGCAGCACGCCGCGCGGCTGCGGGGCGTCGCCCGCCATCTCCCGCCCGATCCGGACCTCGACTTTCCGATGGGCAAAGTCAACGGCGTGATCACTGGGGTGCGGGAGTCCATGCACGAGCTGGTGGTGATCGCGGACGACGACGTCCGCTACGACCCGCCGGCGTTGAGGCGGACCGTCTCGCTGCTCGGCGCGGCGGATCTGGTCAGGCCGCAGAACTACTTCGACCGGCTGCCGTGGCACGCCCGCTGGGACACGGCCCGATCGCTGCTCAACCGCGTCTTCACTGGCGATCCCGGCTTCCCGGTGGGCGACTTCCCAGGCACGCTTGCCGTGCGGCGCGGTGCGTTCGTCGACAGCGGCGCGTACGACGGCAGGGCGCTCTTCGAGAACCTCGAGCTGATGCGCACCGTCAAGGCGTCCGGCGGCCGGGTGGCGAGCCCGCTCGACCTGTACGTCGCCCGACAGCCGCCGGGCACCGCGCACTTCCTCTCCCAGCGCGTTCGCCAGGCCTATGACGATTTCGCCGTCCCGATCCGCCTCGGCGCCTTCCTCGCCGTGCTCCCGCTCGTCTCGATCCAGTTGCGACGCGACCGGGCTGGATCGGTGGCGGGCGCCGCGCTCGCCTCGGTTGCGGCGGCCGAGCTTGGCCGCCGGCGGGCGGGCGGGCGCGACTACTTTCCGCTCAGCGGGTCGCTGCTGGCGCCGGCCTGGATCGGCGAGCGCTCGGTCTGCGCCTGGCTGGCCGTCGGTGCGAAGCTGCGGGGCGGGGTCCGCTATGGCGACGGGCGCCTGCGCCACTCGGCCACCCCGCTTCGCCGCCTGCGGCGTCGCTACGAGTCGTCCGCTTCGCCGCCCGCTCGACCGGCGTCCGTGCCGGCCAGGCCGCTCTCGGCATGAAAGTGGACTGCCTTGTGCGTCCCGTCACAGAACGGGCGCATCTGCGAGCGGCCGCAGCGGCATAGCGCAACGACGCGGCGCTTCACCTCGATCTCGTTGCCTTCCTGATCGACGAGGGTGAACGGGCCCCTGACCAGATAGGGCCCGTCGCGGTAGGGCGTGATCTTGGTCGCTGGCTCGGGCATCTGAAGTTGCCTGGCACCGCTACCCGTCGCGACGGTGCCGTAAGCCAGTTGAGAAGATCGGCGGGTGGCTGAGGAGCGAAGCGGGGGAGAGGAGCGCGACGACCTGGCCGAGCTGCGGCGGCGCGAGGCGCTGACCCGCGACGAAGCGCGGCCCGAGGCGGTGCGGCGCCGCCACGAGGCGGGCGGGCGCACGGCACGCGAGAACCTCGAGGAGCTGGTCGATCCCGGCTCCTTCGTCGAGTACGGCCGCTTCGCGATCGCCGCGCAGCGGGGGAGGCGCGATCTCGAGGAGCTGATCGCCCGCACGCCCGCCGACGGCCTGATCGCCGGCACGGGGCGGATCAACGGCGAGCTGTTCGGCGAGCGCAGCGCCTGCGCCGTCCTCTCCTACGACTACACGGTTCTGGCCGGCACCCAGGGGGCGCTCGGGCACCGCAAGAAGGACCGCCTCTTCGAGCTGATCGAGCGGATGCGGCTGCCGACTGTGCTCTTCGCCGAGGGCGGCGGCGGGCGGCCGGGGGACACCGACTATCCCGTCGTATCGGCCCTCGACACCCGCGCCTTCGCGCTGTGGGCGCGCCTCTCCGGGCTCGTGCCCCGTATCGCGGTGGTCGCCGGACGATGCTTTGCCGGCAACGCCGTCCTCGCCGGCTGCGCCGACCTGATCGTCGCCACCGAGAACGTCTCGCTCGGCATGGGCGGCCCGGCGATGATCGAGGGCGGTGGCCTCGGCAAGGTCGAGCCCGACGAGGTCGGCCCGCTGGCGGTGCAGGAGCGCAACGGCGTCGTCGACCTGGCCGTTTCCGACGAGGCGGCGGCGACCGCGGCGGCCAAGCGGCTGCTCGCCTACTTCCAGGGGCCGATTCCCGCCGGGCCTGAACCGGATCAGGCCGCCCTGCGCGAGATCGTCCCCGAGCGCGAGCGCCGTGCCTACTCGGTGCGGCCGGTGATCGAGACGCTCGCCGACGCCGGCTCGGTCATCGTTCTCCGCGAGCGCTTCGCGCCGGAGATGGTCACGGCGCTGGGACGGATCGAGGGCAAGCCGCTCGGCTTCGTCGCCAACGACACCCGCCACATGGCCGGCGCGATCACCAGCGACGCCGCCGACAAGGCGGCGCGCTTCCTGCAGCTCTGCGACTCCTTCGGCCTGCCGATCGTCTCGCTGGTCGACACCCCCGGCATGATGGTCGGGCCCGAGGCCGAGGCGACCGGGCTGGTGCGCCACGCATCGCGTCTGCTGATCGGTGGCGCGGCGCTGCGCGTGCCGCTGGTCGCCGTGATCCTGCGCCGCGGCTACGGCCTCGGCGCCCAGGCGATGACGGGCGGCAGTCTGCACGAGCCGCTGCTGACCGTCGCCTGGCCGACCGCGCACCTCGGGCCGATGGGTCTGGAGGGAGCGGTGAGGCTCGCCCTGCGCAAGGAGCTGGAGGCGATCGAGGACGAGGCCGAGCGCGAGCAGCGCGTTCGCGACCTGACCGCCGCCGCCGAGCAGAACGCCAGGGCGCTCAACGCCGCGACCCTGTTCGAGCTCGACGATGTCGTCGACCCGGCCCAGACGCGCCGGCTGATCGCCTCGACCCTCGCCGCCGCGCCGTCGACCGAGCCCGCTGCCCCCGGCCGCCGCTTCGTCGACGCCTGGTAGCGCCGGGGGGGCCTCTTCAGGCGAGGTGGCGGCGCAGGAAGGCGATCTCGTCGGCGACGACCGCCTCGTGCTGTGGGCCGTCGTAGACGTCGAAGTGGTCGACGCCGGGGTAGGTGCGCAGCTCGCCGAAGGGCGCCCGGCGCGCGGCGGCGATCGCGGCGCCCGGCTTGGCCACCCGGTCGGCCTCGCCCACGCAGACGAGCCACGGGCAGTGCAGCGTGGCAGCGTGGCGCGCCGGCCGGTAGGGACGGCCGAGCAGCCAACGGGCCGAGACCCGGTTGCGCCAGCGCGAGTCCTCGCCCGCCTCGACGACGCGGCGCCAGCCGGCCTCGCCGCCGGGCGCGTTGATCAGCGCCGCCTCGTGCGGCTGGCCGACGGCCGGCAGGTGCCGGTCCAGCGCCGCGGCAAGAAGCATCTGCGCCACGACGGCTGGGGGCGGGCGATGGGCCTGGCGCAGGACGTCGATGAAGGGCACCTGACTGACCGCGGCGGCGATGCGCCGGTCCTCCGCGGCGGCAGCGAGGGCGTTGCCGCCGCCCATCGAGGAGCCGAAGGTGGCGACCCTGTCCGGGTCCACGCCCGCCAGTGAGCGAGCGAAGGCGGTCGCCGCGCGCCAGTCCTCGAGCTGGCGGGCGGGATGGAAGCGGTCGGGCTCGCCGCCGCTGTCGCCGAAGCCGCGGTGGTCGAAGAGCAGCGCGGCGATGCCGGACGCCGCGAAGCGCTCGGCAAAGGGGCCGAGGCGGTCGCGTCGCGTGCCGGAGAGCCCGTGCGCCATGACGACGACCGGTGCGGCCGCCGCTTCGCCGGCCGCCGGATAGAGCCAGGCCGCGCAGGAATCGCCGCCGGATCGGAAGGTGAGGTCCTCTCGCTCCACGCCCACATACAACGGGCGCCGGCGGTCGGACGTGAGGTTCGCCCCGCCGCTCAGCGCGACGCTAGGTTGCAGCCCGGTCAGCTCGTAGCAGCCGATCGTGGTTCCGCTCTGAAGCGGCGGACGGGAATCGAACCCGCATCATCGCCTTGGAAGGGCGAGGCTCTACCGTTGAGCTACCACCGCAGACGCGAAATCGCTCGTCAAGGGCGACCCGCGGCGCCTCGACAGTTTGCCGGAATCCGTCAGAATAGGAAGCAGCCACGGGGAGTGGCGCAGTCTGGTAGCGCACTCGGCTGGGGGCCGAGCGGTCGCAGGTTCAAATCCTGTCTCCCCGATGCTTATCCTGTGACGGTCGCAGGTCAAACTTCCGCACGGGCGCGTGCTCAGCTGAGCGAGTTGCTCGCTGGGGGCGGTCAGCACCCCCAGCTAGTCGCGAAACGCGTGGCAGCACGGTTGTGATGCGCGCCGGATTGGAGAATGATCGTCCGGTGCGGGCATCCAGGACAGCACCGTGGGTGGTGGCGTCGCTGACGGCCGCGGTCCTCGTATTCGCCCTCGTCCTCGGCAGTGGATCCGGGGCCTACGGCACCAGCATCGGGGATGTCCTTGGCTGGAGCCTGGCTACCCTTGCCTCGACCGGGGTGGGGCTGCTGCTGGCGACGCGCCGGCGGGAGAACCCAATCGGCTGGCTGTTGCTCGCCAACGGCCTCATCATCGCCGCGCTGGGGCTGGCGGAAACGTATGCCGACTATGCCGTCCTGGCGCACCCAGGCGCCCTCCCGGGCGCCGCCTGGGGCGTCCTCGTCAGCGAGCGAGCATGGCCGCTGCTCTTCGCTGCGATCACGGCGATCGCCTGGATCTTCCCGGATGGCCGGCTGCCCTCCCCGCGCTGGCGTCGTTACGCGATCGCCGGGGCGGTGTCATACGCGATCCTCGTCGTCCTCTCCTTTCTCGCCGCCGAACGCTTCGAGGAACCCTTCGTCGGCCAGTCGAGCCCGCTGCCGGAACTGTCGGAGTCGGTGGTGGGCATTCCGTTCATGCTCAGCGGCCTCGGGGCGCTGGCCACCCTGTTTGGTGGGGCACTCGCGATGCGGACCCGCTTGAAGCGCTCGGCCGGAATTGAACGACTGCAGTTCCGCTGGCTGGCCTATGCCGCCGCCTTAATCCCCGCGGCGGCGGTGACCTGCTTGATCGAGAACGCGATCGCCGGGGACGAGGGCTCGGCGACGACCGCTGCCCTGATCGTGGCGCTGACCGCGGTGCCGCTCGCGATCGGCGTGGCGGTGATGCGCTACCGGCTCTACGAGATCGACCGCCTGATCAACCGCACGCTCGTCTACGTCAGCCTGACGGCTGGCCTGGCGGCGACCTTCGCCGCGGTGTCGATCGGCCTTGGCCTGGCGATCGGGTCCGGGTCGAGGCTGTCGACGGCGGTCGCGACGCTCGTCGTTGCTCTGCTGTTCGGCCCCCTGCGGGCGCGGTTGCAGTTGCTGGTCGATCGTCGCTTCAACCGGGAGCGCTATGAGGGCCTCCGCAAGGTGGAGGGCTTCCTTGGCGACCTGCGCGGCGGGCGCGCCGCTCCCGAGCACGTCCAAGCCGTCCTTGCCGAAGCGCTCGGCGACCCCAAGCTGAAATTGCTCTTCTCGCTTCCTCCGGACGGCACCTACGTCGACGTGAACGGTCGCGTGGCCGAGCGGCCAGAGGGCGACGATCGGGCCCGAACGCCGGTGCGCCGCGGCGATCTGCCGCTCGCTACCTTGGTTCACGACAGGGCCTTGGGCGAGCGCCCCGACCTGCTGGAGAGCGTGATCGGGGCGGCCGGGCTGTCGATCGAGATCGCCCGGCTGCGGGTCGAGGTCCGCCGGCAGCTGGCGGAAGTCGAGGAATCGCGCGAACGCATCGTCACCGCGGGGTATGAGGAGCGCCGCCGCCTGGAGCGGGATCTCCACGACGGCGCTCAGCAACGGCTCGTCTCGATCGGGCTGGCGCTCAGGCACCTGCAGGGGCAGCTGCCGGCCGAAACCGCGCAGACGGAAATCATCGATTCCACGGTGGATGAGGTCGCTCGCGCGATCGCCGAGCTGCGCGAGCTGGCCCGCGGAGTGCGACCCGCCGCCCTCGATGAAGGGCTGGCGGCGGCGCTGCAGGCGCTCGCCTCGCGCTCGCCGCTGCAGATCAGCGTCAAAGCGACCGGAGAGCGCTTCGAGGAGCGATTCGAGACCGCGGCATATTTCGTCGCCAGCGAGGCGCTCGCCAATGCCGCCAAGCACGCCGAGGCCTCGACGGTCTCAGTCACGGCGCAGCGCCGCAACGGCAGCCTCGTGGTCTCGGTTCGCGACGACGGCGTCGGCGGAGCCACCGTTTCGCCGGGGTCGGGGCTGGCGGGCATCACCGATCGCGTCGCTGCCCTCGGCGGCAGCGTGTCGGTGGACAGCCTGTCCGGTAGTGGTACCGAGGTCACCGCGGAGCTGCCATGCGAGTCGTGATCGCAGAGGATCAGGCGCTGCTGCGCGAGGGTCTGGGGCGGCTCTTTCTCGACGCCGGTCACGAGGTCACCGCCACGGTTGGGGACGCCGACCGGCTGCGTGCGGCGGTCAGCGCGCAGGAGCCCAATCTCGCCGTGGTCGATGTGCGCATGCCCCCCTCCTTCAGCGACGAGGGCATCCGCGCCGCCCAGTGGATCCGCGATGCGCATCCGAGCGTGGGCGTGCTCGTCCTCTCCCAGCACGTCGAGGCGGCCGGGGCGATCGGCCTCGTCTCCCAGGGTGGATTCGGCTACCTGCTGAAGGACCGCGTGCTCGATGTCGCCGACTTCCTCGAGGCGGCGGAACGGGTCGCCAACGGCGGTTCGGCGCTCGATCCTCAGGTGGTCGCTTCGCTGGTCGGACGAGACTCCGACCATGCGCTCGCAGTCCTCACCCCGCGTGAGAAGGAGGTTCTCTCGCTGATGGCCGAGGGTTTGACCAACAGCGCAATCGCCCGGCGCCTGACGCTGACTGAGCGAACCGTCGAGGGTCATGTGCGCAGCGTCCTGATGAAGCTCGATCTGCCGGAGAGCGCCGGCGCCCATCGCCGCGTCCTTGCCGTGATCGCCTATCTGCGCGTGGTCGAGACCACGCGGTAGCACTTGTCGGGATTCAGGTGATCGCCTCAGGCGATCCAGTGCTGGGGCCGATGTGCAAAGGCGGAGGCGGTTCTAGGTTCGGGTTGTCCCCCCAACGACCCGAAGGAGCCGTCATGGAGAAGACCCTCGACCGTCCCGCCGTCGACGTTGCACCCCGAAAGGCCCAGCCGGGTCTCGCCCTCTTCTTGGCCCTGCTTGCCGTGCCGGGTTCCACTCTCGCCTGGGACCTGCCTGCCGGCGGGCTTTGGATCGGCCTGCCGCTGGCAATCGCGGCGATCGCGATCGGCATCAGTGCCCGCCGCTTGCTCGGCGGCTCCAAGATGGCGGTCGCAGCGATCGCGATCGCCGGTCTGACGATCACCCAGATGGCGATCTGGACCCTCGTCTCGCTGGTCGGCTAGCTCACGGCGGACCGCACGGACGCTAAGGCCTGGAGACGTCGATGAGAATCATGCGCCGAAAGACGGACCGCCGGCGTTTGAGCGACACGGGGATGGAGATGGCGGGCGCCCTGATGGTCGCTTCGCAGGTTGCCTACCTCTCCCCGCCCGGGTTCGACGAATGGGTTCGCCTCCAGATGGTCGGCGACGCCGACGCGGTTCGACGCGAGCATTCGCGGAGCGCTGAGTTGCGTTGACCTCCCCGTCGCGCCCCTGCGGATACGGCGCAGCGCAACCGGGGACGCCGCCTCCCGGCTCACGCTCTCGCCGCGCCTGCCAACAGGTGCTGCGGGCGCTGGCAATCGCCGCGCAGATGGGCCTGCTCTTCCCGGCAGGGACAGACGAGCTGATGCGGCGAGAGCTGAGGGGAAGGAGACGTTGAGCCTCGCTGCGATCCTGGCCGCCGAGCTCGTCCGTGGGAAGGAGATCAGGCCCTTCGATACCCATGCCCATACGGGCGCCGACGTCGACGGGACGACGCGCTCCAGCGATGAGCATGTGCGCGATCTGGAAGCGGTGGGCGGACGGTCCGTGATCTTCCCTCTCTGCGTGACCAGCGGCTATGAGGCGGAGAACCGGCGCGTCGTCGAGGAGTGCGGCCGTCACCCCGACCGTCTGATCCCGTTCGCCCGCCTGGATCCCAGGGTCAGCGCTGCTGGGGATGCCGCGAATGCTCTTGCCGACGGCGCCAGAGGCTTCAAGCTGCACCCACGTTCAGAGGCGTTCGGCCTCGAGCATCCCAACGTGGAGGCGATCGTTGCTGTCGCCGCCGAGGCAAAGGCCCCCGTCCTGATCCATGCCGGTACCGGCGTCGGCTCCTTCGGCTCGACGATCGTGGAGCTGGCGGCGGGCCACCGGCAATGCCCGATCATCCTCGCCCACGCCGGCATCTCCGACCTCTCTTGGCTCTCGCGGGTCGTGCCGGACCAGCCGAACCTCTTCTTCGACACCGCCTGGATCGTTCCCGCCGATCTGCTCGCGCTGTTCGCCCTAGTGCCCCCGGGACGCATCCTCTACGGGAGCGACGCTCCTTACATGGACATCGACCTTCTGATGGCGATCACGCTGCGTTGCGCGCACTTCACCGACCTTGCGCCGGAGGCCATCGCGCTCGTGATGGGTGGCCAACTCGAGAGGCTGCTGGCGGGCGAGGCGCCACTTGACGTAGGCCCAGCCCCGGGGCCCGCCGCGACCGCGCTCTCACCAGGCGAGAGCAGGATCGTCTCTCTGCTGAGCGGGGCGGGGGGATGCATGCTCGGCGGGGGCGATCCGTCGCAATCACTCGAACTGGCGCGACTTGCACTGGCTAGCGATCCGGCGAGTATCGACGGCACCCCTTCCGCCATTGCCGAGTTGATCGAGGAATGCCGCTCGCCATCTCCCGACGCGATTCGGGCCCTAGTTCTCGCCTTGACGCTGGCGACCACTCCCGGCCTACCGCCTGCGTTCTAGCGGGATCCGCCGCGGGTTGGCGCAAGGCGCCGACGACGCCCCGCGGCGGTGAGGCTCTACGTGACGAGCGCCCCGGAAGCCGGCGAATCTCTCGATTCCGGAGGCGTCCCCCGTATGTCCACGCTGCCTCTGATGGACCGTGATCTCTCCGTGATACGGGTGGCCGACTAAGCCTCAATATCAAGCGGAATTGATCCCACGACACAGCGGATGGCTTCGCAGCCAGCAGATTGGCACGTGCCAGCAGCAACTCGCTTCCACGATCCAGAGGCTTGACGAGGTCATCCCAGGGCGCGACGCCCGCGGCGCGCACCGCGATCAGCGTCTCGCCAGGGCGAGGTGGACGCGGATCCGGGCGCGGCAGCTCCCGCACGTCGCCGCCGAACCGCTCGATTCCGACCACCCTCACGAAGCCTCCGGCATGCGCCCAGGAACGGGCAGTCCCATGCCGGTTCAAATACCGGCCGGTTAAGGCGATACGGCGGGCGCCCGCCCGCGAACCGCCCCTCTCTCAGCACCGAGGCAGGAGGGCGCTCAGCGGTTTCGCGGCGAGGGCAAATTCGCTGCTGAAGGTGTAGGGGCGGCGGCTGCCGGCGACGATCGCGCGGCCGGCGGCGAGGGTGATCGCGGCGCCGTCGCTGAGGCGGTCGGTGGGGAGGAGCGGGTGGGGACGCGCCTGGACTTCGCCGTTGCGGCCGATGCCGGTCGCGGCCATCTGCCGCTCGCGGCTGTGGAAGCGCATCGTGCCGGCGGCGACGAATCCGCAGCGGGTGCCGGCGAGGCCGGTGGCGCTGAAGTGCTGGATCAGGAGTCGTCCACGGTGGCCGAAGCCGCGGTCCCTGCGGCCGTCTGACAGGTAGCGTTCGAACACCGCCTGGGAGAGCTTCCCGCTGCTGCCGCCGGCGACGGTCACCGAGCCGTCGCGGTCAAGGGTCAGCGCCCTGGCGCCGATGCTGTAGTCGAGGAGCCCTTTGAAGCGAACCCGCTGGCGGTGGACCACGATGCCCCCGTCTCCGAAGGAGGGGTCCAGCCGGCCCTGCCTGGTCAGGCGAATCGTGACGAAGTAGCCTCCTTCGCCGCCGGTAGCGACGATCCTTCCGCCGCCGTCGAGCGCGAGGTCGGCGGCCTGGAGACCGCCGTCGAGGCGGAAGATCCCAGCGTGGGCGAAGGACTTGTCGAGCGAGCCGCCGGGCAGAAAGCGCGCCATGGTGAAGCAGATGCCGGCCGCGCGGCACGCGGAGAAGCCGGCGACGACGATCTTGCCGTCGTCCTGGACCGCGACCGCGTTCGCTTGGCTGCCGCCCTCGCCCTGAGCGAGCTGCTCGACGACCACGCCGCGCTTGCCGAAGCGCGGGTCGCGGCGACCCGACGAGTCGAACCTCTCAAGCGTGAAGGCCCGGTCGTGGTCCGGCGGGATGCCCCCTTCCGGAGTCGTCCCGGCGACGACGAAGTCGCCGTCGGGAGCGACCGCGACGGCGCGCGCCGATCCCTTTCCGGCCGCGCCGAGCGCCTTCCCGCCTCGCCCGAAGCTGCGGTCGAGGCGTCCGGTCCGGGCTGAGTACCGGGCGAGCGCGAAGCGTTCGCATGCGGATCCGCAGGCCACGGTGCCGGCGGCCAGCAGACGGCCGCCGACCGCAATCAGCGCGGTGGCCTCGCTCGCCCGCGGCGCCGGCAGGCGCAGGCGGACGCGGCCGCCGGCCCCGAAGCGACGGTCGAGCGCGCCGTCGTGGCGGGCTCGGGCGATCGTCGGCAGCGCCCGTGCACCGTGCCAGCGGGCAAAGAGGACCGTGCCGACGGGCCCCAGAGCCAGGCGCGCCGAGTCCGCGGCGGCACTCAGATACCCACCGCGTGCGAAGCTGGAGTCGGCGCTGCCGTCGGTTCCGAGCCGGGCCAGTCCGCAGCGACTGAGGAGCAGGATCGCGCCGCTCGGTTCCGCGAGCAGCTGCTTCGGCCGTGCCGGGCGGCCGCTCTCCCCGCAGGGCGGGGGCTCGCCCTGGAAGTCGGTGTCCACTGTGCGATTGTCGGAGCTGAGCCGAACGAGGCCGCCGTCGAACCATCCCAGCGCCCGGCCTGCCGCGTCCTGGCCGACGAGGCGGAACCCGGAGCGCGCGCCCATCGGGGCGAGAGCGCGGCCGACGACCCTCCCGTGCGCGTCGAGCTGCAGGATCCCCGACTCCCTCGACCGGCGCCAGCCGACTTCGGCGACGAGCTCTCCGCTGGTGCCCCCGGCGATGCGGCGGAAGGGCGCCACGCGCTTCGACGGGCCAGTGCCGAGGAGGGCGCCGTCGGGCCCGAACCTGCTTACGAGGCCGCCCCGGTAGGAGTACGGCCCGGGCTTGCCGTTGGCGAAGAGGACGAAGCCGCCGCCTGGCGCGGCGACGAGCGCCACGGCTTCCTTGCCGGGCGACTCGGCCACCCCGTGGCGACCAAACCTAGTGGCGCGCCGGCCGTCGGACAGGTATCTCCTGATCTCGACCGCGGTCTCGCCTGGTCGCGTCTCGACCGTGCCGGCGACGAGCAGCGAGAGGTTCCGGCCGCGTCCGGTCAGGGCGACGCGAACCGGCTCGTCGAGGAACGGGCGACCGCGTTCCAGTTGCGGCCGCAGGAGGCCGTCGGCGCCGAACGAGCGGTCCGGGGACCCGTCGGCGTTCAGCATGGACAGCTGGATCGGCTGCACGGACCTCCCCGCGGTCGCGAGCGCCACCCGGCCGTCGCCGCCGAGGGCGAGATCTTCGATCGTGCCGCTCCTCTGAGGGTGAACTTCGAACCGCGTCAGGACCCGGCCGTCGCCGCCGAACACCGAGCCGGCCCGGCCGAGGGCGCTCCAGGCCACCGCGGCCATCACGAGGACGAGCAACGTCGCCTTGAGGACGGACACCGCGACGCACGCCGCCTGCCGGCTCCGGCTCTTCTCTTCCCGGCCCATACTGCCAATGATCCCCTAGATCGCTGGCCCGAACCGGGCCACTTATGTCCGATCGCGGCAGGATCGGTCCCTATGCGCGAGGTCGTTGGTCGAGCCCGACCGGACGACGACACACTCGCCCGCGAGCACCTCGCCAGCGGCTGGGACCCAATCCGCGCCCCATCGGGTTCGGGGTTCGCGAGGAAGACGAGTAGCCCGAAGACCGGTTCGCGCTTTGACGGGGGCGCTGCCCCGCTCCCTATCTGAGCCTGGACAGACTGCCAAGTGCACTGACGATGCGACCGTTCCGGACGCAGAGCCGCCAATAAGTCGGTGCTCCCCGCTGACGGTAGAAGAGGCAGCGACCGACAGGAGTCACTGATTTGCGGAGCGGAGGTCCGTAGCAGGCGACGAAATCCTCAACGCGGACTCCGCTGAGGTCTTCGCCGATCGCCCCGACCGTGCCCGGCTCCTGGTGGGTACGGCAATCGGCGTCGCCGGGCCGGTACCGCGGCGGCCTGGCGGAAGAGCTGCGTAGGGAGACGGGCTGCTTGGGACTCGAGAGTTCGCGCCTCAGCATGGCCTCGACCCTTGCGGAGCGTTCCCATGGGCAAGTCGGAGTGGCCTTGCAGACGAGGTGTGCGCGCATTGCCAGTGCCAAGACATGGAGGCCGGCGATCTGCGCGGAGAACGAGCGGGGACCGTCTTCGTCCTGTCGCTGGTGGAAGCGCAGCCAGGCAATCTGAAGGGCCATGCTGAAGCCGACGTGTCGGCGCCGCGGCGGGACGATCGCCCTCCACATGCTCGCCGCGATCCGGTAGATCTCGCCGCTGCGACGGCATTCGGCCACGCCATAGCCGTCTTCGCAGCCGCGCTGGAGGCGTTCGACTTGAGCCATCAGGTTCAGCTTGGCGCGGAGGTTGTCCGGGCGCAGCCCCTCGAAGCGGCTTCGGACTTCTTCGACTTCCTTCAGCAGGACTTCGGACGCCCACCAGTAGGGGTGCGATTTGGCCGGCCCGTAGCTGAGCCGCGGCGGTCGGGTCGTCACGCCGGTTTCGGCTCCGCCGCCGCCACACCCGGCGAGACCGAGGGCGGATAAACCCAGGAAGACCCAGACCCAGACTGGCATGAGCGACTTCTATCAGGACGGTCGAAATGAACCCAGTAGCCGCTCGACCACCAGCACGTCTCGCCAAGCGCCGTCGAGCTTGCCGTGGCGGCGATGCAGGCCCACGGAGTCGAAGCCGCATCGCTCGACGAGGCGGATGCTGGCGAGATTGTCGGTAAAGAGCTTGCCGATCAACTTGTGGAAGTCGGTGCCTTCGGCCGCCGAGGCAAGCGCTTCAGTCAGAGCCGTGCCGATTCCGCGTCCGCGCGTCTCGGCATCGACATAAACGCTGCACTCTGCGATACCGGCATAGCAAGGGCGACCGCTGTAGGAGGCGAGGCCGGCCCAGCCGACGACATCGTCGCCCAGCCTGGCAACCAGCAGGGGAAAGCGGGTGTCGCCGATCCGCTCCTGAAAGTCCGCCGCCGACCGCATCTCGGTCTCGAACGTCGATCCTCGTTCTGCGATCGCGGTGTTGTAGATCGCGCATATCGCCTCTCCCTCGTCGAGTGATGCTGCTCCTATAACGACCTCGCTTTCGGATGACATAGCTGCACTCTGAGGCAAGTCCCCACGTAAGCAATGGCCCCCGGGCCAATGTTGCCTCTGGAATTTTGTCCGTCCAGATGAAGGTCAGGCGAAAGCGTTTCCGGAGCCTTTCCTCCGTTAGCGCTTGACGACGTTGTGGATCTCCGGTCACCGAGCGTCGCTCGGTTCACCACCGATTGGAGGGAACTCGGGCGGGCGGCGCTCGACGAAGCTCTCGACGCCCTCGCGAAAGTCGGGACGCTGGAAGGACTGCTCCATCTGCTCGGCGGCGTCGGCGGTCGACTTGGAGAGGCTCCGCTCCAGGTCGGCGTAGAGCTGGCGCTTGATCGCCGCCATCGACGCCGGGGAGCTATACGTGGCGAGCTCTACCGCGTAGGCATGGGCCTCCTCGCTCGTCTGGCCCTGGTCGGCGACGCGGTCGACGACCCCGAGCTGCTTCGCCTCCTCGGCGAGGAACGTGCGGCCGGAGAGCAGCAGGTCCAGGGCCGCCGAGGTGCTCGTGACTCGAGGCAGGACCCAGGAGAGGCCGTACTCGGCGATCAGGCCGCGGCGCGCGAAGGCGGTGGTCAATTTCGCGCCAGGCCCCGCGAAGCGGATGTCGCACATCATCGCGATGACGAAGCCGAGGCCGGCGCAGGGCCCGTTGATCGCGGCGATCACCGGCTTGCGGAGCGATCGCGGCAGGCTCTGCGGGCGCGGGTCGGGGTCGGCGGCGGGGCCGCTCCGCTCGACCTCCTGCAGGTAGTCGAAGTCCGCCCCGGCGCAGAAGCCGCGACCGGCGCCGGTGACGACGACCGCCCTCACGTCCGGATCGGCGTCGGCGTCCTGCAGGCGATCGAAGTAGGCGCGGCCGAGCTCCGGAGTCCAGGCGTTGAGCGACTCGGGCCGGTTCAGCGTGATCCGCGCCACCTGCTCGTCGACCTCGTAGAGGACCGTTTCGCTCATTCGGCGGCCCCCGTGGCTTCCAGCCCCGCCTCGACCCGTTCCAGCAGCCGCCGTGCGTTCCCACCGAGGTAGGCGGCCCGCGACTCCGGCCTCAGGCCGAGGCTGTCGATCTCCTCCAGGACGCGCTCGTAGCGGAGCATCGGCCAGTCGGCGCCGAACAGCACCTGCTCGCGCAGCACCGTGTCCATCAGGTGGGCGATGTCGCCCCAGCCCCCGCCGGCGCCCGCGGCCATGTAGCGGGGAGCGATCGCGCCGAACTCCAGGTAGACGTTCTTGTGCTTCCAGGCGACCGCGGCGGCCTCGTGCGGCCACGGCCAGCCGCCGTGATGGCAGATGAGCGTCAGCTGTGGAAAATCGCAGGCGATGCGATCGATGAGAAAGGGCCGCTCGAATTCGAGCGGCCCGTGCGAGGAGAAGTTGATCCCGGTGTGCAGCCCGACCGGGACGCCCAGCTGCGCGCATCGTGCGTATACCGGGTAACAGCGGCGGTCGGTCGGCGAGAGGCCGAGAAAGCCGGGCTCGAAGACGATCCCGCGCAGGTCAAGCTCGAGGATCGCCCGGTCGACCTCACGAACGGCGTCCATCACGTTGCGCGGGTCGACGCAGCCGAAGCCGCAGGCGACGCGATCGGGGTTGGCCCGCACCATCGCCGCGAGGCGGTCGTTCAGCTCACGGGGGTCGGCCCACTCGACCTCCGCCTGCAGCACGCCCGCGTGGATCCCGAACCTCTCGGCTTCCTCGCGCCAGTCCTCGAGCGTGCAGTCGAGATTGCTCAGGAACCCGTCGTAGACCTCGTCGTAGTGCAGGTACTCCTCGGGGACCGGTGGCTGGGGCTCCTCGCGCGAGGCCCGCGTCGGCAGCTTGACCCTGAAGTCGACGATCGCGTCCGCCATCTCAGTCCTCCGGCCTGTCGCGGTCGCCACCGGCAAAGCTGCCGGTTCGCTCGAGCTGCTCCTCGGTCCCCTCCAGCGCCGCCATGTAGGAGTGGTAGAGGCGCATGTACTGCTCGAGCGGAGCATCGAGGCCCCGCAGGGCCAGCTCTTTGGTCATCGCCACGGCGTTCGGAGCGCGGGAGCCGATCGTCTCGGCGAACCGCTGCGCTCGGCGCATCAGATCGTCCGGCTCCACGACCTCGTTTACGAGGCCGATGCGGAGTGCCTCCGGCGCGTCGATGAACTCACCGCTCAGCAGCAGGCTCATCGCGTTGCCGAGCCCGACAACCGCCGGCAGCCGCAGGGCGCCGAAGCCATGCAGCAGGCTCCATTTGACCTCCGGAGCCCCGAACTGCGAGCTCGGCGTGGCGATGCGGATGTCGCAGAGCAAGGCCAGCTCGAGCCCGCCGGCGACCGCGTAGCCGTCGATCGCCGCGATCAGCGGCTTGGAGACGGCCAGGCCGAGATCCCAGCGCTCCGCCCGCCAGGGGACCCAGGAGCCATCGGCGGGCCGGGCGCTGTGCATCTCCTTGAGGTCGGCGCCAGCGGAAAAGGCCTGCCCGCCGGCGCCGGCGACGATTCCGACCCGGACCCCGGGGTCGGCGTCGATCCGCTCGAAGGCGGCGGTGAGCTCCCGGTAGGCCGTGCTGTCCATCGCGTTCAACGCCTCGGGCCGGTCGAGGAGCACCGTCGCGACGCCCGCCGAGCGCTGCTCGATGATCGCCATTTCTCGCTCCCTCCGCGGTCCGCGCCTAAACGGACCGGCGCGGAGGCCCGGCGCGGTCGGGCGGCGGCGGAGGCGGTTGGCCCGGCTCCGCCCCCGGCCCGGGTATGTAGGGCGGCACGTCGGGCCGCACGTCGGCCTCCTCCGGCGTCGCCGCCGCGAAGAGCTGCCCGGCCTCGACCAGGCGCGCCGGATTGCGCCGCTCGAGATAGATGGCGATCAGGGCCGAGACGGCGATCGTCGCCACCGTCGCCCAGATGAACCAGCGCAGCGGCGAGGGCGGCGTCGGATGGACGTTGCCGTAGGTGACGATGCCGACTCCGACCAGGCCGGCGATCGGGACCGCGACGTGTCGCAAGGCGGAGAACTCGGACCGGTGCTGCTCCCAGTAGTACTTGATCACGCCGACTCCCAGCAGCCCGTAGGCGGCGATGAAGAAGAGGGTCGCGATGTAGGCGGCCCACGACGCCAGTTCGCCGGGTTCGTAGATCGAGCCGAGGATCAGGGTCACGGTGAGCATCACGGCGACCGAGACGACCACGGCCCGATCGGGCGCGCCGCGGGAGTTGACGTGGTCGAACCAGGGCGGCAGCATCCGGTCCCGCCCCATCGAGAAGATCATCCTTCCGGCGGCGTTCACGGTGACGATGTTGAGCGCGATGAAGCTGGTCATCACGGCGATGATCGAGAGCGTTCCGAGGAAAGGTCCGGAGAAGGACCGCGCCAGGGTGTCGAACGGCGTCCCGTCGCTCTGCAGCGCTTCGAGGCCGTCCGGCGTCAGGCCGAAGCCGACGACGCCGCTGTAGAGCAGCAGCGTGTAGAAGACGCCGATCACGAGCGTGGTGGCGATCACGGCGCGGGGGATCGTGCGCCGCGGTTCATGGGCCTCCTCGCCGAGCGTGGTCGCCGACTCGAAGCCGACGAAGGCGAAGATCGCGAATACCAGGCCGTAGATGATCCCGGAGAAGCCGAGGGCGCTCTCGGAGGGATCGAAGGGCTTGAGCGACAGCCCGTCGGCACCGCCGTTGACGAGGATGACGAGCGCGATCACGCCGAAGACGGCGATCTCGAAGACGAGGAAGACGAGCCCGGTGCGCAGCGACGGGGTGAGCCCGGCGATCGTCAGCACCATCGAGAAGACGATGAGCGCCGCGGCGAGCCATTGCCAGGCTATGTCGACGCCCTGGCCGGCGAGGTATTCGCTGGTGAAGGTGCTGAAGAACGACATCTGGAAGGGCAGCAGCAGCACGTAGGCGCCGAACAGCATCACTCCGGTGACGAAGCCGACCTTCGGGCCGAAGGCGTGGGTCAGGTAGTTGTAGAAGGAGCCGGCGGCTGGCAGCTTGCGGGCGAACTCGCCGATGATCACCGCCAGGCAGAGCGAGAAGACCATCCCGACGACCATCGCGAAGGGGGAGGCGAAGCCGCTCTCGCTGGCGACGAAGACGAAGCCCGCCGTGGCGCCGGCCGCCGGGGCGATCAGCGCCGCCGACTGGACCACGGCGCCGGCCAGGCCGGTGGTGCCTCCGTGCAGTGCCGAAACCCGTTGCTTTGACGAAATCGCCTCCATGCTCTACCTCACTTCCGTTTTGCGGTTGGCGTCGCTCATCTCGAAACGTCCATGGGTCAACCTCTCCGGTTCCAATCGGGCAGCTCTTGATCGCGATCCCAGGCGTTGGCGAAGGGGTCCTCGACCGCCGCGACGAGCGCGCTCTTCTTCACACGCATCGAGGGCGTGCGCGGGAACGGCTCGGTCCGGTACTCGATGTAGCGAGGGACCTTGTGCTTGGCGAGGCGGTCGCGGCAGAACCCGATCAGGCTCGCCGGCGTGACGACGCTCGGGGATGCCTCCTCGACGAGCGCCACGTACGCCTTGACCTCCTCGCCTCGCAACTCGTCCGGGACCGGGACGACCGCCACCTCGAGCACCTCGGGGTGCGACCGCAGGACGTTCTCGACCTCCGCCGCGGCGACGTTCTCACCGGCGCGGCGCACGATGTCCTTCTTGCGGCCGAGGAAGTAGAGGTAGCCGGCCTCGTCGCGCCGCGCCAGGTCGCCGCTGCGCAGCCAGCCGTCGGCGAGGGTCTCGGCCGTTGCATCGGGCCGGTTGAGGTAGCCGCGCATCATGCCGGGCGCCTTGATCAGCACCTCGCCGGGCTGATCGATCTCGACCTCCGCGCCGTCGTCGTCGACGAGGCGGATGCTGACTCCCGGGCACGGCAGCCCGATCGAGCCCGAGCCGGTCATCTCGTCGGCGTGCTCGAGCGGCATCGCGACGACCAGGCCGGACTCGGTCAGCCCGTAGCCCTCGACCCAGGGGAAGCCCCAGCGCTCGACGAACTCGGCGTGGAGCTGGGCCGGGATGCCGACGTGGAGGGCGAAGTCGACCCCGTGCTCGCGCTCCTCGGGCCGGGGCTCGGCCTTGAGCAGCAGGGCGGGGATGGCGGCAAGGGCGAACAGCCGCGTCACGCCGTGTTGGGCGACGACCGACCAGAAGCGCGAGACGCTGAACCGCCGCATCGTCACCAGCGGCGCGCCGGCTCGCAGCGAGAGCAGGAACAGCCAGGGCGGGTCGTTGTAGAAGAACTGCAGGCAGCAGAGCAGCCGGTCGTCCCGGCCGAGGCCGTAGAGGCCCAGGTAGAGCTCGACGAAGCGGATCCAGTAGTCGTGCGCCACCATGCAGCCCTTCGGCGGGCCGGTGGTGCCGGAGGTGTAGTACACGTTGGTGATCGCGTCGGGATCGACCTCGACCTCGGCCAGCCGCAGCGGGCCGGACTCCGCCACGTAGCCGGCCAGGCCGTCCGGCTCCGCGCCGCTGACCACGACGATCTCGGTCTCGGCGGCGTCTATCACCGTCCTGATCAGCTCCTCGTGATCGGCGCCGCAGACCGCCAGCCTGGCCGCCGAATCGCGGACGATGTGGCCGGCGTCGTGCTCGCCGGCGGACGTGTTGATGGATACGAGAGCGGCCCCGCAGGCGTTGGCGGCGATCCAGGCGACCATGAACTCCGCCCGGTTCTCGAGCATGATCAGGACCCGGTCGCCGGGCTCGACCCGGCTCGAGAGGTAGCCGGCGAAGCTCTCCACGGCGGTGCGGAAGCGCTCGCGGGTGACGACCACTCCATCCTCGAAGACGAAGGCCGGCGTGGCCGGCTCCTCCTCCAGCGCCTCGCGAACCAGCGTGACGATGTCCGCGGGTAGGGCCGAGCCGGCGGAATCGAGCGGCGGCCAGGCGGCCTCGACGCGATTCGCCGGCGCCGGCGTCATTCGTAACAGCGCTCCGGCGCCACCAGCGTCTTCCGCTCCCACTCGAGGTCGTGGGTGAAGATCAGGTCGGCGTTGTGACGTCGCTGCAACTCGCGGATGCGCCGCCAGCTCGAGACCATCGCGTCCGGGCTCCAGACGATGCCCGGGAGAACGTTCTCGTCGATGTTCCGCGGGAGGTAGGCGGCGTCCGCGACGAGGATCAGCGCCCGCTGGTCGTCGAGCCGGACGAGCATCGACTGGTGACCCGCCGTGTGGCCGGGGGTGGGGAACACCACGACCGTGCCGTCGCCGAAGAGGTCGAGCTCGCCTTCCAGCTCGACCCAATCGACCGGATGGTCGAAGTCCGCGGGCAGATAGATCTCACGCTGGTACACGGGAGGCCAGTGCGCGAACTCGAGCTCGCGGCGCTGGGCGTAGAAGCTGGCGCCGCTGAAGAACTCGATTCCGCCGGCGTGGTCGTAGTGCAGGTGCGAGAGGACGACGTGGCCGATGTCCGTGGTCTCGAAGCCGGCGGACTCGAGCTGGCTGACGACGTCGTCCCCCTCCTCCATCGTCACCTCGAAGGCGTCGGCCGCCTCGCCCAGCCGCTCCCTCGGATCGTCAATAAGCGACCGGTGCCCGCCGGTGTCGAACAGGACGTTGCCGTCAGGGTGGGCGACCACGTAGAAGAAGTAGGGAATCTCCACCTTGGTGCCGACGTCGGGGTGGAAGGGGTCGAACACCGACATGTCGGCGATCTCGCCGCCGCCGTGGAAGGCGTGGACGCGGACGGCCCCCATCAGCCGACCTCACCGGAAGCGGGCCGCGCGGGGAAGCGCACGGCGAGGGCGGGGCCCGGGCCGTGTCCGGCCATCGCCAGGACGAAGCCGGCCAGCTCGTCGGCGATCGCGGCCAGCGGCGTCGGGCCGGAGGGCGTGTACCAGTAGGTGATGCCGTTGCACATCTGGATCGCCGCGATGCGGAAGAGCTTCTGCTCGCTGACCCAGAGGTCACCCGCCTCCACGCCCCGCGCGATCACGTCGGCCCAGAGCTCCTCGTAGCCGTCGCGCAGCTTGACGATGCGGGCGCGGTTCGGGGGGTCGAGGGAGCGGATCTCCGCGTCGCTCACGTAGGCGTCGAGGAGGTTCTCGCCGTTGTACATGACGTGGGCGCGGGCGAGCCCGGCAAGCTCCTCCGGCGGGCCGGCGGCGGCGGCCACCGCGATGCGGGCGCCGTCGATCAGCTCGTGCATGGCGTCGCGCATGATCGTCAACAGCAGATCCTGCTTGCTGCCCATGTGGTGGTAGAGCGCGGCGGTCGTCACGCCGGCGTCGTCGGCGATCTCGCGGATGCCCGTCGCGGCATAGCCCCGGGCCGCGAAGAGGCGAACCGCGGCATCGCGGATGCGAGCGCCGGTGTCGGGATTTCTCTTGCCTACCGATCGATCGATTAGGAAAATGTAGCAAGCGATACAAAAGTGGTCCAGCTCGCTTGCGGCCCCGCTGGGGCGTCCTTGGCGGCGGCTCCGCATCCGACCGCGCGGAGCCGGGTAGGAGAGGGTGGTGAGCGCAATTGCCAGCGGGGCGGTGCTGAAGAGTCGCTATCGGCTCGAGCGGCTGCTCGGTCGAGGCGGCATGGCGTCCGTATGGCTCGGCCACGACGAGGTTCTCGATCGGCCCGTGGCGATCAAGGCGCTCTCGGACACGATCGCATCGGACCCGGGATTCGTCGCTCGGTTCCGGCGGGAGGCAAAGGTCGCGGGGGGCGTCTCGCACCCCAATCTGGTCGGCGTCTACGACTACGCGGAGGTGGACGGACGGCCCTGCCTCGTCATGGAGTACGTCGCCGGGGACGATCTCGCCTCACATGCCGCGAAGGGCTCGCCCATCGACTGCGAGAAGCTCGCCCACGAGATCCTCGACGCCGTCGCCCATATCCATGCGCTCGGCATCCTCCACCGCGACATCAAGCCCCAGAACATCCTCATCGCGCCCGACGGGACGGCCAAGCTGATCGACTTCGGCATCGCCCTGCCCCGCGACGCGACGTCGCTGACGCAGACCGGCTTGGTCCTGGGCACGAAGAGCTACTCCGCCCCGGAGGTGATGGAGGGACTCCCCGCAACGGAGCGGTCCGACCTTTACTCCTGCGGAGTCGTGCTGCGGTCCTGCCTCCGAGCCGGATCTCCAGCTCTTCGATCGCTGGTGAGCTGGCTGACCAGCGCCGACCCGCGCAGCCGCCCGGCCTCGGCCAGGCAGGCGCTGGCGCAGCTCGAACGGCGAGCGATCGCCGGCCAGCCGACCGAGGCCTTCAGCCCGACCTTCGCCCGCCGCCCGCAGCCGCCGCCGCGGAACCCTCCCCGATCGCCCGCCCCGGTCAAGCCAACTCCGTCGCATCTCGGATCGCCTTCGCGGCGCGGCCGCTTCGGAGCGGCCGCTGCCCTTGCCGGGGTCGTCGCGGCCCTGGTCGTTGCCGTCCTGCTCGCCGCCAGCGCCGGCAGCGACAAGGGCGGAAGCAGCAGCCCGGGTGCCGTGGCGGCCCAGCACCAGGCCTCCCGACGACAGTCCCGGGAAGCCAGCTCCGAAGGCAGGCCGGCGCAGGCCGCGGGAGCGACGGGAGCGACCGGCACCGAGGCCCCGCCGGCCGCGTCCCCGCCCATCCCAGGCGGGAACGACCCGGCGCTGGGAAGCGCCCTCAACCTGGAAGGCTTCGAATTGATCCAGGCCGGGCGCTACGAAGAGGCGGTCCCGGTGCTAGAAGAATCGGTCCGCGCCTTTCCCCCCGAAGCGGAAGAGATCGATTACGCCTACGCGCTGTTCAATCTCGGCCATGCCCTCCGCCTCAGCGGCCGCGCGGAAGAGGCGATTCCCGTGCTGGAACGGCGGCTGGAGATACCGGATCAGCAGGAAGTCGTTCGCGAGGAGCTGGAAGCCGCGCGACGGGAAGCCGGTTGAGAGACCCACGGGTTAGTCCTCCACACTTTTGGGTATAAATGATGGCGGATGCGTGGTTTCCTTTTCCTGGCGGGACTATCGGCCGTCTGCCTGGCGGGGCCCGCGGCGCCTGCCAACGCGCAGGCGCCCTTCGGGCACCCCTGTCAGGCGCGGCAGGACGGGGTTCGGTTCTGCCCGACCACTGACGGCGCCGCGGGCCAGACGGTCGACGGCGTGCCGTCGTTCGACGGCGTTCCGCTCGACGTCGACGTCACGCTGCCGCCGGGCGGCGGGTCCGGCCCCTACCCGACGATCGTGATGCTGCACGGCTATGGCGGGGAAAAGACCGACTTCGAGTCGAGCGATCCCAACGGCGATGGCTCCGTCACCTACCACTACAACAACGACTACTTCGCGCGCCACGGATACGCGGTGGTCAACTACACCGCGCGTGGATTCGGCCATTCGTGCGGCGGCGGTCCGGGCGGCTACCACTCCGGTCCCTGCGGCCAGGGCTACATCCGGCTGGCCGACACCCGCTATGAGGCTCGGGACACCCAGTACCTGCTCGGCCTGCTCGTCGACCAGAAGGTCGCCAAGCCCAACGCCCTGGCGGTGACCGGCATCTCCTATGGGGGCGGCCAGAGCCTCGAGCTGGCATATCTCGACGACCGGATCCGCAGGCCGGACGGGCAGTTCGCGCCCTGGAAGAGCCCCAAGGGCCGCTCGCTCTCGATCGCCGCCGCCTGGCCGCGCTGGCCGTGGTCGGACCTGGTCGACTCCCTGCTGCCGAACGGACGCTTCCTCGACACCGAGGTCGCCCCGCCCGGGCAGAGCCTGGAACCGATCGGCATCCCGATCGCCAGTTACGTCGCCGGCCTCTACGCGCTCGGCAAGAGCAGCGGCTACTACTGCGGCGACGCGCCCGCGAGCGCTCCCTGCACGAATCCCGACGCGGACCTGACCGGCGACTTCGCGCTCGTCAACGCCGGCGAGCCGCCCACGCCGATGGCCGAAGCCCGGCTGGCCGAGATCCACGCGCACCACCAGGCCTACGGCCTGCCCGGCACCCCGGCGCCGCTCCTGATCGAGAACGGCTGGACCGACGACCTCTTCCCGCCGGAGCAGGCGATTCGCATCTACAACCAGGTCGGCGGCGCCAGCCCGGTCAGCCTGCAGCTCGGCGATCTCGGCCACAGCCGCGGTTCGAACAAGCCGACGGTCAACCAGGCCTTCAACCAGCAGGGCACCGCGTTCTTCGACCACTACCTGCGGGGCGTGGACGGAGGTCCGGCCGCCGGCTCGGTCACCGCCTACACGCAGACCTGTCCCGCCGGCGAGCCGGATGGCGGTCCCTACACCGCGCCCACCTACGCTGGATTGCACACCGGCACGCTCAGCTTCGGCTCGGCCGCCACGCAGGTGGTCACGGCGGGCGGCGACCCCACCACCAGCGCCCAGCTCGACCCGATCGGGGGCACGACCGATGCCTGCAAGGTCGTCTCACCGGCGCCCGCGCTGGGCACGGCCACCTACTCCTACACCACCGGATCGGGCTTCACCATGCTCGGCCTGCCAACCGTCACCGCGACGATCCAGACGGTCGGCGACTTCGGCGAGCTCGACTCGATGCTCTTCGACGTCGCTCCCGACGGCAGCGAGCGCCTCGTCACGCGGGGCTCTTACCGCCTGACCGACGGCCAGAGCGGTCAGGTCGCCTTCCAGCTGCACGGCAACGGCTACGCCTTCGCGCCGGGCCACACGGCGAAGCTGGTGCTGCTCGGCAGCGACGCCCCCTATCTGCGCCCCAGCAACGACCTCGCCTTCGCGGTCCAGGTCTCCGGCCTCTCCGTCAGCCTTCCCACGGTCGGCGGCTGAGCGCTCCGTCAGTAGGGGCGCCGACCTACTGGCCGCCGGGCGCCGGTCCTGGTACAACAATCGCACGCAGCGAGCGACGAAAACACTGCTGGCCAAGGAGGTTGCAGATGCAGAGTTGGGATCTGAGGAGCGTCGAGGCGGAGCCTCACCAGCCGCAAATCCTCGCCTCGGCTGAGGACGCGCGGACGATCGTGCTGAACCTGCCGGCAGGAGAGGAGCTGCAGGAGCACGAGGTGCACGAGCGCGCCCGGCTCGTCGTCGTCGACGGCGAGGTGGAGGTCTCTGCGCTCGCCGGTGACAGCGTTCCGGCCGGCGCCGGCCACCTCTTCGAGTTCGACCCCGGCGAGCGTCACACTGTCGCCGCCCGCTCCGATGCCCGCCTGCTGCTGATCCTCACGCCGTGGCCCGGGGACGGCCATCCCGGTGCGATGACGCTCGAGGAGAAGGCCGAGGCGCGTGAGCGCGCCGCCGAGCGCTCGCAGGGCTGACCGCAAGTTCCGGCGGCCCGATCGCGCCGTCTGGGGGTAGGAACCCCAGGCGGCGTTAAGGTCTCTCGGGTGGAAGCCGCGAGCAGCTTCGAGGCACACGAAGTTCACCTGCACGGCCATCGCGCGATCTACCGCGTCGCCGGCAGCGGGCCGACCGTCGTCCTGATCCACGGCATGGTCAACTCCTCGCGGCACTGGCAGGCGGTTGCCGATCGCCTCGCCGGCTCCTACCGGGTCGTCGCGCCGGACCTGATCGGGCACGGCGACGCCGCGACGCCGCGAGGCGACTACTCGCTCGGCGCACACGCCGCCGGGATCCGCGACCTGCTGACGACGATTGGAGTGGAGCGGGCGACGATCGTCGGCCACTCGCTGGGCGGCGGCGTCGCGATGCAGTTCTTCTACCAGTTCCCCCAGCGCACCGAGCGCCTCGTGCTGATCTCCAGCGGGGGCCTCGGGCGCGAGGTCAGCCCGCTGCTGCGGGGGGCGGCGCTGCCGGGCGTCTCGCCGCTGCTGCGGCTCGCCACGCGGCGCCGCCTGGTCGACGCGATCGACCAGACCGGGGGCAGGCTGCGCGCCCGCGGCAACGCCAAGGGCGTCTACCTCGAGGCCGTGGCGCGTGCCCTGCGGCCGCTGCAGGAGCCAGGGTCCCGCCGCGCCTTCCTGCAGACCCTGCGCTCGGTGATCGACTTCCACGGCCAGCACGTCAGCGCCACCGACCGGCTTTACCTGCTCGGCGACATGGCGACGCTGATCGTCTGGGGAGAGCGCGACAGGACGATCCCGATCGAGCATGGCCGCGCCGCTCACGAGGCGATCCCGCGCTGCCGCTTCGAGACCCTGCCGCGCGCCGCGCATTTCCCGCACCTGGAAGATCCAGACGGCCTCGCGACCATCCTCAGCGACTTCATGGCGACCACGGCACCGGTGCGGATCGACGACTCCGAATGGGCCGCCGTGATCGCCCAGCGGGCGAAGAGCCGGCTGCGCGCCGTCGCCTGAGACCAGCCATGCCGAAGGAAAGCGCCGGCGTCCTGCTCTTTCGTGACCGCGCCGCGCCGGAGCTGCTCCTCGTCCATCCCGGCGGCCCGTACTGGGCTAAGAAGGACCTGGGCGCCTGGTCGATTCCAAAGGGGGAAGTCGACGAGGGGGAGGAGGTTCGGTCGTGCGCGCTGCGCGAGCTGAGGGAGGAGCTGGGTCCGGCCGCGCCGCGCTTGGTCGAGGAGGAGATGATCGAGCTCGGCTCGATCCGCCAGAAGGGCGGCAAGCTGGTGCACGCCTGGGCGGCCGAGGCCGACTTCGATCCCGAGGCGCTGGACAGCGTTGGGTTCGAGCTGGAGTGGCCGCCGCGCTCGGGCGCGCGGCGTGAGTTCCCCGAGGTCGACCGGGCGCGATGGTTCGTTCCGGACGAGGCCCGCCGGAGGATCCTCCCCGCGCAGTCGGAGCTGATCGACCGGCTGCTCGGGATGCTCGGCGCAGCCACCGAATAATGCGCCCTGACAGCCGGGGCGGACGTATACTCGCCCTCGATGGTCGAAGGCCTCGATCCGCAAGGTTCCCCGTCCAGTGGGGAGCCGCCGGGCCGGCCGCTTCCGCTCTCGGTGCGCCTGCTCGGCGCCGGGGTGCGCGGGGCGCGGTCGGTCGGCAAGGCGGCCGGCATCGACCGGGCGGTGGAGGCCGCCGCGGAGGAGGCGATGGTCGCGGCGGTGGAAAGCGAGGCGGTGGAGCGCGCCCTGACCCGGGTCCTGCAGGGTCCTTTGGTCGAGGAGGCCGTGCACGGCGCGCTGGAGAGCGATGCGGTCAAGCGAGCGCTGATCGACGCGGACAGCGAGATGGTCGATGAGGTTTGGCGCCGGATGCTGGCCAGCGACGAGACCCAGCGCCTGATCGAGCGGATCGCCGAGGCTCCCGAGATACGGGCCGCGATCAGCGCTCAGAGCGTTGGCTTCATCGAGGACATCGGGCACACGATCGGCAACACGACCAGCCGCGCCGACGAGGTCGCCGAGAGGATCGCCCGCCGCCTCACGTTCCGCACCCGCCGGGTGGGGGTGACCGAGCGCGCCGGGGCGGTGACCCGTCTGCTCGCCTTCGGGCTCGACCTCCTCATCGTCAACCTCGCCTTCTCGGGTCTGGCGGCGATCGCGGCGCTGATCGGCTCCTTCTTCTCCGGCACGGACAACGGGCTCTCGGGCTTCGCCCTGGCGCTGGGCAGCGCCGCCTGGATCGGCTTCGCCTCCCTCTACATGGTCGCCTTCTGGTCGCTCGCCGCGCAGACGCCGGGCATGCGCTTCTTCGGCGTACGGTTGGGGACCGACGGTCGCGGCCTGCCGCTGGGCAGAGCGCTGCGCCGCCTCGCCGGCCTCCTCCTCGCCGCGATCCCGTTCGGGCTCGGCTTCCTCGGGGTTCTACTCGACGAACGACGCCGTGGCTGGCAGGACCGCCTCGCCGGGGTCGACGTCCTCTACGAGAGCCGCGAGCCCAGGGCGGCGCCCTGGTCGAGCCTCGGGGCGGAGGAGCCGTTGGCAGCCGAGACGCCGAAGGCCCCGGGAGCCCGGGGCCTTCGGCCGCAACACGTGTCGGGATCGCCGCTGCGCGGCTGACCCGCGTCTAGGCTCGTCGAACTACGTCCGGCCCAGGCCCTTCGGCCAGCTTGTAGATGATGATGATCGCGAGGGCGAAGATCGCCAGCGACCAGAACGGATAGGCGGGCAGGGCGAGGAGCGCGCCGATCGCGTTGAGGGAAGCGACGAAGATGCCGAACCAGCGGCCGAACTCCCCTCCGGAGAAGAGCGAGAACGCCGCAACCAGCTCCAGCACCCCGACGATCAGGTGCACCCATCCCCAGGTGTGCAGCCCACTGATGATGTAGGTGACGTTTTCCGTGAAGAACTTGGAATCGCCGATCGCGGCGATGCCGTAAATGATGTTGAGGACGCCGGCAACCAGGAGGAGCACGCCGGCGAAAACCCACCAGCCGCCAATCAGGCTGTCTTCATTCATGAGTGACCCTTTCGTAACTCGCTGGGAGTGCGAGGGTGTTTCCCCGCAAGAACTTCGTCTTTTCCCTGATATCTCCTGCGCTGGGCGTGGAGCGGTGCCGCTGGCGACGGCTCGCCGGGTCAACTGCGATGATCGTCGCGTGAGCGTCGAGGCGGTGAGAACGCCGGAGGAGAGCCTGCGAGGGCTGCCGGATTTCCCCTTCGAGCCGAGCTATCGCGAGATCGACGGGTTGCGCCTTGCGTATCTGGATGAGGGGCAGGGGAAGCCCGTGGTCTTCTTCCACGGCGAGCCGACCTGGTCGTTCCTCTGGCGCAAGGTAATCCCTCCGGTGCGCGACGCCGGCTTCCGCTGCATCGCCCCCGATTACGCCGGCTTCGGCCGTTCCGACAAGCCCACCGACCTCGGCTGGTACACCTACGATCGCCACGTCGGCCTGATGACCGCGCTGCTGGAGGAGCTCGACGTTCGCGACGCCACCGCGGTCGTCCACGACTGGGGCGGACCGATCGGCCTGCGGCTCGCGGTCGAGAACCCCGACCGCTTCTCGCGGCTGGTGATCATGGAGACCGGCCCCTTCACCGGTCACCAGCGGATGAGCGATGCCTGGCTCAAGTTCCGGGACTTCGTCCGCGACAACGCCGACGTCCCGATCGGGATGCTGGTGCGCGGCGGCTGCAAGAGCGATCCCGGCGACGAGGTCATTGCCGCCTACGAGGCGCCCTACCCGAGCCCGGAGTCCAAGGCGGGCGCCCGCGCCTTCCCGCTGATCCTGCCGACCGAGCCCGACGCGCCGGGTGCAGCCGAGGGCAAACGGGTCGCCGACGCCCTGCGGGCCGACCAGCGCCCGGCGCTGGTCCTCTGGGCGGACTCCGATCCGGTGCTGCCCTTCTCGGTCGGCGAGCGCGTCTCCTCGCAGCTCGACTTTCCGCCGCCGCGACCGATCGAGAACGCCGGGCACTTCCTTCAGGAGGACGCCGGCGAGGAGATCGGCCGGATCGTCGCCGACTGGCTTTCCTCGGACTAGGCGGCCGAGCCCGAGATCCGCGTGACGACCGCACCCAGCTCGTCGCGGGGCCGGTCCAGCAGCAGGCGCTCCCGGTGCGGCGGGCCGCTGTCCTCGACCCAGGTCACCGTCCCTGGCCAGTAGTGGCCGGGGGGCGTGCCGGGGTGGTGGAAGGCGGAGGCGAAGACCCAGCTGCCGGTGTTGTGGAGGCGGCCGCCGCTCGGCCGGATCCACTCGGCATCGGACTCGTGCGGGCCGCCTCGGTGGGTGTGGCCGGTGATCGTGTGCGCCGCCTCGAGTCGCAGCCGCTCGGCCAGCTCCGCGGCGGCGGCGATGCCGCTGTTCGAGATCGAGGCGGTGCTCAGCGTGACATCGAAGTCGGCACGCAGGAGGCGGTTGATCCCCCAGATGGTCGCCGGCACGGCCGCCCGCAGCGCCGCCCGGCGAGCTCGACCGCTGCCGTTGCCGCTGGACACGGCTCGCCAGGCGCGCTCGGAGGGACGTGCCGCACGCCGCGCGACGCCGCCCTGGGCGAGCCCGTAGGTGAGCCCGTACACCGGCCGCAGGACGCGCTCGTAGTCGGCCGGCTCGGTGTGCTCCGGGAGCGGCCTCAGCGCCCGCATCGTCGCTGCCGCGGCAATGCACTCGAGCCGGGGCAGCGTCATGTGGCAGTCCATGTAATGACCGTGGGTGGCGTAGACGTCATTGCGCAGCCAGATGCCGGGATAGGCGATCCCCAGCTCGGTGCTCCCCAGCCAGGCCGCGATCTGCTCCAGCGCCTCGCCCGCCGGCTCCGCTCTCTGCTCGAGGCCCAGCGGCTTCCCGGTCAGGGCCAGGCGCTCGAGCAGGGGCTCGGCGAGGCGGTGGTCGTGGTTGCCGGGGACCAGCACGACCGGCCGGCCGGCCATCACCTCGTCGAGCTCATGGAAGAAGGGCCGGGCGCTCGCCAGCACCTTCTCGAGCGGCAGTTCGCGCAGCTCCAGCACGTCGCCGAGCAGCACCAGCCGCTCGGCCGAGCCGAGCTGGTCGAGCAGGATTCGGCGAATCCCGGCGTCGCGCAGCAGGTCCTCGCCGAAGCCGCTGCCCAGATGGAGATCGGAGACGATCGCGGTGCGCATCGGAGCAACTTAGCTGGCCACTCTAAGCTGGCCGGATGAGCGGTCTCAGCGAGGAGCGCTTAGCTCCGGCCAACGGCATCGAGCTCGCCTACCAGGAGATCGGCGATCCGGACGGCGAGCCGCTGTTGCTGATCATGGGCTTGGCGACGCAGATGCTTGCCTGGGACGAGGGGCTCTGCGGGATGCTGGCGGACCGCGGCTTCCGCGTCGTCCGATTCGACAACCGCGACATCGGCCACTCCACCAAGATCGATACAGCCGGCGTGCCGACGTGGAGCGACATGCTGTTCGGCCGGCGGCGCACGGCGCCCTACCTGCTGCGCGACATGGCCGATGACACCGTCGGGCTGATGGACCACCTGGGGATCGAGTCGGCGCACCTGGTCGGGGCCTCGATGGGCGGCATGATCGCCCAGACGGTGACGATCAGGGCGCCGGAGCGGGTGCGCTCGCTGGTCTCGATGATGTCGTCGACGGGCAATCGCTGGCTCGGCATGCCTGCCTGGAAGGCGTTCGGGGCGCTGTTCGCCCGGCCGGCCCCGGGGCGGGAGGCGGCGATCGAGCGCACCGTGAATACCTTCAAGGTGATCGGCTCACCCGCCTACCCGATGGACGAGGCACGCCTGCGCAAGCTGGCCGCCGCCTCCTATGACCGCTCGCACAGCCGCGCCGGCATCGCCCGCCAACTGCACGCGATCACCGCCTCCGGAGATCGCACCGCGGCGCTGGAAAGGCTGCGCCTGCCGGCCACCGTCCTGCACGGATCCAGCGATCCCCTGATCCGCCCGGTAGCCGGCCGCGCCACCGCCCGGGCGATCCGCGACTCGAGACTTCGCATCTTCGAGGGCATGGGCCATGACCTCCCACGCCAGCTCTGGCCCGACTTCGTCGAGGAGATCACCGCGACCGCTCAGGGCTTAGGCCCGACGAGCTCGTCAAGCCGGGCCACGTCCGCCTTGCGCGAGACGTAGATCGAGACCGCGGCCGCCTCATTCGTGGGAAAGGAAGCTGTCCAACGCAGACCCAGGCAATCGCAGGCGGAGCAGAAGATGCTGGTGATGTCGGTGGAGACGTTGGCGAAGGCGTAGCGAGGGTGACGCCAGCCGCTGCGGCCGGTGTTCACCACGCGGCAGCCGTCGGATTGGATCAAGCCCTTGAGCAACTGCTCTGGCCATCGCTGCGCGAGCTTCTGCTGCCACGCGGCTAGGAAGATCGGCCGCGTGTGCTTCTTGCCAGGGCCGTGCTGAGGGAAGAGGCACGGCCAGCCCTTCGAATAGGCGTGCACCTCATAGCAATTGCATCGTCGCAATTGACGGTGGACCCGGTTATGGGGAACCACAGCCTTCATGGCCGTTTCGCATTCCCTGACAATCGCTGGGTAGCGCACATCCAGGGTGATTCTCAGTCTGAAGACGTCTCCCCGGTGCTCGGAGATGGCGCCGTCGCCGAGGTACAAGCCAAGAAGGTGCACGTACGCGGGGCCGAGGTCGGTGAAGCAATGGTCGTCGCCTCCGCACTTCCGACATGCAGCCATATGGCAACCTCGGCGTAAGTCGGGGGATCGGTACGAACGCGGCAGGCGGCCGTTGACCCAATCTCTGACTGTTGGGCGAGACACACCGGTGCGTCGGGCTATCTCGCAGTTGTTCCGACCCGCTCGATGCAGATCCAGCACCCAGCCGACAGTCGCCTCAGGGTGCATCTCGAAGTGCGGCGGGGGGGAGTCGAACCCCCACGTCCTCTCGGACACGAGCCTCTGAAACTCGCATGTCTACCGATTCCATCACCGCCGCAGACCTCCCAAATCTACCGTTTCAGACGACCTCTCGTCTGACCCAAACATACGTTCGCAATATAGATCTGTCGCCGGACGTATCCCCAGCCGACACAGCCAAGCCGTCTCGCTAGAATGTCGCTCCCGCGCCGCTATCGTCTAGGGGACTAGGACGCCGGATTCTCAGTCCGGAAACCGGGGTTCGAATCCCCGTAGCGGTACTTGGGCACAGCCTCTTGACGGTGGTCGAACCGCGCGGGCAGAGCGAGCAAGGTGGGTGGCGTGGTCCGCGACCCGAAGCGTGAACGCCGTGCCGATCGACGACCGCCATTGACGAAACAATCGGTACGGACAAGATTGTGCTGGTTCGAGAAGCAAGGGGCCCGGGGGCGATGCAATATATGGACGAGACGGAACGCGAGCGATTTCATCACCTAGCCGAAGAGTTCTTCGCTGAGGTTCACGAGTTCAGAGACGATCTGGGCGAGGAGGTTGCGCGGATGGCTCGCGCCAAGAGCGAAGTCGAGACACGGCTAAGAGCTGGCGTGAAGAGCGCGGAGACCATCGAAGCGCGGTCGGCGCCAGAACGGGCGCTGGCGGCTCAGGAACTTGCCTGTGATCGAGTGGCTGCTCTCGTCGGCGAAGCGTTGCAGCGACTGGAGGAGATCAAAAGGGCGAATGCCGGCCACTACCCGTCGGCAGCTGATCTGTCCGCTGCCCCAGAGGAGTTGGCGAAACGGCTGGTCCAGCTGCGTGCAGAAGGCTTCTCCCTCGACATCGCCAAGTTCTTCTACGCCATTCTGTTGATCCTGCTGAACGGCTCGATCGCCCGTTACATCGACATGTGCGAGGCATTCCTAGGGCACGCCATCGGCTCGCACGAAGCGCGGAAGAGGCTGACGGCTGTACTAAAGAAGCTTCTGGGTGCCGGCGCCGACATTGCGATTGGCGTGCTATGCGCGCCCGCCGCCATACCGGCCGCCTTCGCAGAGAGCGTGGTCGAGGCGGTCAAGCAGATCAAGGCCACTCCGGAGTGGGAAACCAGGCGATGGGAAGAGCTCATTGCTAAGGGCAACGACCAGCGCGCCATCTTGATTCTCATGTCGAAGCGAATCGTCGAGGACGAGATGCCGTCCCTCAAGGGATACGTGGAAGTCTCGCTTGACGCCATCGAAGAGGAGCGGGGTCAGCTCGGTGTCGCTGCGCAATAGCTTGCAGCCCGCTGCCGCGTGACGAGTCTGAGTTGCCTAGGCGCGCTCCGGATGGAGCGCTCGGAGAACCTCTACCTGCGCACGCTTTGGCCGAGTACGTGGGTGTCTGGCGCCCGCATATCGCTCAGAAACCGTGAGAACGCACATCCGCAGCGCGATGAACCTGCTGGAATTACTCGCGAAGCGAAAGCACCTCGTCCAAGCCATCGACCAGCAGAGTCGTGATGTCGGGATCGAAGTGAGTTCCGCTGCCATCCCGGATGATCTCAACCGCATCGGGCACCGCTAGCGCGGGTCGGTAACAACGGTCGCTCAGAAGGGCATCAAAGACGTCGGCGACGGCGGTGATCCGTCCCTCGAGCGGGATCTGATCCCCGGCTAGACCCTGGGGGTAGCCAGTGCCATCGTAGTGCTCGTGATGGGTCAGCGCGATCGTGGCAGCGATCTCCAAAAGCTGGCTCTCCGAGCCAGCGAGTATCTCGTGGCCGACCACGGTGTGGCGCTCCATCTCTTTGCGCTCCTCGGCGCTCAGAGGCCCCGGTTTGTGGAGGATCTGGTCGGAGATGCCGATCTTCCCTACGTCGTGCATTGGAGTTGCCTCGCGCAAGAGTTGTACAAGCTCGGCGTCGAGGTTTAGCTGGCGTCCCAAAAAGGCGGTGATAACCGCCATGCGGGTGACATGTCGTCCGGTGGAGAAGTCGTGGAACTCGATCGCCCTGGCGAGCCGCTCCACGGTTTCCAGGCGGGAGGAGCGTAGCTCCTCGATCGCTTGCTGCTGAGCCGTCGCCATCTCGTCGCGAAGCTGAAGTGCCTCCTTTTGGGCGGTGACATCGGTGGAGATTCCGCAGACCGCCGTGGCTTTGCCATCCTCATTGACGAGGGGAAACTTGACGGTCTGGAAGGTGCGCTCAGCACCGCCGATCTCCAGAGTTTCCTCTGCCTCATATGTCGTGCCTTTCTTGAGGATCTGCCGGTCGACGGTGCGGGTCAGGGCCAGAGCTTTGGGGGCCATGATCTCCTCGTCGGTTTGACCAAGTAGCTGACCTCTCTCCAGCCCCGCCAGGTCGTCCGCCTGCGCGTTCGCGAAGACGTAGCGGAAGTCCTCATCCTTTACATAGACGGGCATCGGCGCCATGTCGATAATCGTCTGCCGGCGTTCTTCGAGGTTGAGCCTGTGCGCACTCTCCGAGTCTTCAAGTTCGCGTCGTCGCAGTGCATTCATCACGGTGATCAGCAACTGCCCCGGCCAAAACGGCTTGACCAAATAGCCATGGACACCGTGGCCGCCGAACCCGAAGGCCTGTCGCGCGATCTCAGGGTCGTCTTTTCCGGTGATGAGGACTACGGCCGTCTCGGGATGTTCTCCGGTGATTTCTTCGGCCAGGACCAGCCCCGAGCCGTCCAGCATCTGAAGGTCACATAGAGCGAGATGAAATCGATTGGATGCAAGCTTCTTGTGGGCCTGCGAAACGCTGCCCGCGAATTCGCACCGGTATCGATTCCCAATCGCCCGATCAACCAATCGCAGTATCTCGGGCTGATCGTCGGTCACCAGGATTCGCGCCAGTCCAGGTTGGGTCTGCACAGAAGAAGGTGGTGGGCTTGAGCCCGTTGGGTAAGGGCTCACAGCGATGCCTCATTCCTCGGGCTTTCAGCCTTGAAGATCGTCCCTGGAGCCGCCCCGAACCGCTCGTGTGTCGAGCCGTCCGTACCGGGTTTGGTTGCGCCTCCCGAATAATCCACCGGCAACTCCTTCGGCCGGTTGAGTTGGCCTAATCAGATGCTCAGACTTGACTAGTAAAATAGAGCCTAGGCGCTCGGGAGTTCAAATGCAACTTAGGGGCCCGACATTGCGCAGGGATCGATGTCACCGTCTTTTAGATCTGTTCTTAACCATTGCATCTGCGGTTCGCGCTGTTGGTCCGAGTCACTACCGACGCGTACCAGGTCAGCACCTGGAAAGACTCACGTTCACGGTTAAAAGGGCTGTTCCCAGCGCGGCGGCGATCGCCTCGCAGACCGCGCTCTTGCCGGGCCTGTCTCACTCAGGCCATCCTCCAGCCTCACTATCAGCTCCTCGGTCACGGCTGCGACACTGACTCCTCAGCTGGATCGCTCGACGCGCCGGCGGACGGCGCCGAGCAGGCGGCGCGTCATGAGGACGTGGGCGCCGGTGCCGATGACCAGGGTTCGGTAGACGTCGCCCTTCAGGCCTGGGAAGACAGCTCTCGTCTCCGCCTTCAGGCGGGTGCGGTCGGCGCTGAGAGGCTCGAGGCGGAAGATCAGCGCGTAGTCGGAGAAGCGGTGGCTGCCGGCAACGGCCAGCTCATGCGGTCGATCGGCATTCTCGACGTGGAAACCCGGAAAGGTGGAGGTTCTCGCCAGGGGCCGCGGACCGGAGCGCTCGACGTCCGCGCAGCCAAGCAGCCGAGCGGCCCTCGTGGTTGTGGCCGAGCTGAACGAGCCGTCCACGCTGCGCAGCAGCGCCTCCCACACGGCTTCCGGGTCGGAGGCGATGTCGACAACGTGCTCGTCGATGTGGGGCAGAGGTGCTTCCGGGGTCGACATCGTGGGCTTCCCCGGAGTCAACTCCGAAGCCTCCGCGCCGGCCACGTGCTCAGCTGCTCGACGGGCGGCATGGCGCGAAGACTACGTGGTCCCACGCCACGCCTTACTGCGGACCGCTATGGGGTGAGGTTCTAGCCGCCGAGGCGGTAGCCGACGATCTGCGGCGTCTGGCCTTCGGAGGTTGGGACCCCGGCCGGGGCGACCACCATGTTGCCGCTAACGGTGACGCCGGCGTTCGTGCCGGCCGGTAGGTCCACCTGCCAGGTCGGCCGGCCAGAGCTGGTGTCGAAGGCGTAGACCTTGCCGTCGTAGGTAGTGGCGAAGACCAGGTCATTGGTCACCGAGGTCGCGCCGAAGGCAGGGGCAAGTGGGAATTCGTGTTTCCAGGCGACAGAGCCGTCTTTGAGGTTGAGGGCGACCAGTTCGCCCGCGTTCACGGCGCTCGCTTCTTCGATTTCGGTTCCGGAGGACAGCGACACCGGATGGTTTACCACCGGTGCGAATACACGGGTTCCGTCAGTGGACATCGGCGCGATAACGCCGCCCAGGTTGCCCGGATAGATTTCGAAGGGCGTCTTCAGCTTCGAGATTTCGCCGTTCATCGCCAGCAGACCGTCTTCGTCGTGCCCGTTGTGTTTGCCGACTGCGCGTTTCCAGACCAACTTGCCGCTCTTGGCGTCGAGGGCGATGACGTAACCGACCTTGCCAGCCGCAACGACGAGTTCCTTGCCGCCGGAATTTATGAGCATCGGCGGGCCCTGCAGGTCCCAGTCGTAGAGGTCATGTGGGTTTAGCTGGAAGTACCACTGCATCTTCCCGGTCTTCGCGTCCAGCTTAACTATCGAGTTGGAGTACAGGTTCGGCCCAGGTCTGCTCGCGCCCCAGGGGTCTCCTTCGCGACCTGGGAACGGGGCGGGATTGCCGACCCCGAAGTACATGCCACCTTTTTCGTCGAAGGCCGGCGTGTACCAGACGCCGCCGCCGGAGTTGATCTCCGGGTGACCCCAAAGATCTTTCGGCACAGTGTCGAAGTGCCACAGCTTTTTGCCGGTCTTGCCATCCAGCGCCCAGAGCGTTCCGACGCCTCCCGGTTCGTAGAGCGAGCCGGCGTTGGCCGGCACGGTGGAGGCATAGACGACCCCATTGTCATAGCCCGGGGCGATGTTAATGCCTTCGACTTCCTTGGTGACAAGTGGGGTCGACCACAGCTGCTTGCCGGTCTTCTGGTCGAGGGCGAAGACTTCGCTCGGCGTGGCGCCGAACACGCTGCCGTCGTCGACGACGACGCCGTTCGGCCCCAGGCTCGCCAGTTCGTAGGATTTCGTCCACAGCACGTCGCCGCTGTCAGCTTCAATCGCCTCTACGTTCGAGGCGAGGTCCTGCGAATAGATCACGCCTTCGGCGACAACCGGCGAGGCGGCGTAGCTGCCGAATGAGCTTTCGCCTTTGATCGGCGCGGTCCAGGCCGTTTCGAGTTCGTTGACGTTGCTGGCTTTGATCGGGCCTTTTGCGTCGCGCGTGTTGAACAGGTCACCGTTCGGGAACCCAGATCCGGTGAAACTGAGTTCAGCGCCAGACGAGGAGCTGCCGCAACCGGCCGCCAGCAGCAGCGCGGCAAGCCCGGCAACGAGCAGTGCTAAACACGCAACGTACCTCCGCCCGCCCATGCCAGCCATCATCTCGCGACCCTATTGTATAGACAAAAACATGTCAAGTATTTACAGATACCTGACTCATCGGGGCGGCGATCTCCCGCTCCACGAGCAGCGGCTGCAGCACCCGGTTGGAGAGCAGCCCGAGCGCACCGAGATTGGCGAAGCCCGGTCCCTGGCTCAGCCCGGCCAGGCCGGGGATCTGGAGGCGCGGCTGCATTCCCAGCAGCTCGAGGTTGCGGCCGATCGGAACTTCGGTTCCCACCGGCGTGTCCCAGAGCGGGCCAACCCGTCCTTCGATCTCGGCCCGCGTGTCCGCCTCGAAGAGCGTGCGCAGCTGCGCCAGCAGGTCGAAGCCAGTGCAGTTGACGACGTACTCGTGCTCGGGATGCGCCACGCCTTCAGGCGACTCGTGGCGAAGCCGTACCCCGGCCCCCCGCCGGGCCGCCGAGACGTCGGTGACCCTGCCGGTGACGAAGCGGCAGCGGTCGTCGTAGGCGATCGCGGCGAGGCTCGGCGGGTCGAAGACGCCGCGATCGCTGTGCTTGACGAAGTCGCGCCGCGTCGTCTGGTCGAGCGCCGTCCATTCGACCTCGTCGGGATTGGAGAAGACGCGGTTCTCGAGGAAGCTCTCACCGCGGCTCATCGGCAGCATCGGCGTGTAGACGGTGAAGTGGCAGCGGGGGCGGAAGCCGCGCAGGAACATCATGCAGCTGAGCGCGCTCTCGCCGCCGCCGACGATCGCCACGTCGCAGGCGCCCTCCGCGGGAAGCTCGGCGAACTCCTCGCGCCTGCTGTCGCAGTGGAAGACCCGCGAGGAGATGCCCGGCTCGTGCGGGAAGGCCCGGTGGATTCCCGGTCCGGTCAGGATCAGGGCGCCCGCCAGGTGGCGCGACTCGCTCCCGGCCCCGGAGACCTCGACCGCCCAGCGATGGCCGTCCTCCAGCGAGAGCCGGGTGACCCTGCCCTCGACGTGCTCGATCCCCTCGCTGGCCCTGCCCAGGACCCAGGCCAGGTACTCGCCGTAGTCGCGGTGCCGCACCGACGGCGAGCCGGCGTCGATCCAGCGCGCGTAGCGCCGTATCGCGACCATGTAACGCTGCCAGGAGAAGCCCATCGCCTGCTCGTCGATCGCCTCGCCGGCCTCGCCGAACTCGCGGAAGCTCTGGTAGGGGAAGCCGACGTCCTTGATCGGCGTCACCGCCAGCGGCTCCTCGCCCGAGGTCATCCCGTTGCGCCCCTTCCAGGAGGCGGCTACCTCGGTTCCCTCGACGATCTTCAGCGAGATCGGGCCGAGGCCGAGCGAGTTGAGCGCGTGCACCTTGACCGCGATGCCCGCGGCCTTGGCGCCGGCGCCGACTACGAGTAGATCGGACTCGGCTGCCATGGCTCCTCGGCGGGGGAGGGGGGAACGGAGGCTCGGGGCTCGGCGATGACGCGGCCGCGCTTGTCGGGGCTGAAGGAGATCGCGCTTCGCCGCGCGTGCTCGGAGTCGGAGTCGGCGGGGCGCAGGTCGACCTCGCTCAGCACGGTGCGAAGCACCCGCTTCATCTCCATTTCGGCGTAGCTCGCCGCGAGGCAGCGACGGGTGCCGCCGCCGAACGGGATCCAGGTGTAGGTGCCGGGCGGTTTCTCGAGGAAGCGCTCGGGCAGGAAGTGGCGCGGGTTGGGGTAGATCTCCTCGTTGCGGTGGATCAGGTAGACGCATGGCGCGACCACCGTTCCGGCCGGCAGCGCGTAGCCGCCCAGCTCCATCGGCTCGAGCAGGCGGCGGACGACGACCGGGACGGGCGGGCAGAGCCGCAGCGTCTCCTTGACCACCGCGTCCATGTAGGCGTCCTCCTCCCCGGCGAGGACCTCCTCCTGCAGGCGCGCCAGCTTCTCGGGGTGGCGCAGCAGCCGCTCGAAGACCCAGGCCAGCGAGGAGGAGGTGGGGCCGTCGGTGAGCAGGGTCATCAGTTCGTCGCGCAGCTCGCGCTCGCTCATCGGCGAGCCGTCCTCGTGCCGCGCCTCGATCAGGATCGAGACGATGTCCTTGCGGCCGTCCTCACCGAGGCGCCGCCGCCGATCGACCTCGGCCAGCAGCGCCTCCTCGACCGGCGCCATCGCCTCGCGGAAGCCGCCGTCGCCGGCCAGCCAGCGGGGCCCGAGGGCGGCCGCCAGGCTGAGGCGTCGCGGCTCGTTCAGCGCCCGGGTCAGCTGGTGCAGCAGCTCGCGCAGGCGCCCCAGGCGGTGCGCTTCGTCGGCGCCGAAGACCGAGCGCATGATCACCTCCTGGGTGATCGCCTGCATGTGCGGCCAGAGCTCGAAGGGCTCGCCCCGCGGCCAGCCGCGCACCACCTCGCGCGTCACCGCGGCCATCATCTCGGCGTCGGCGCCCATCCGCTTGCCGTGGAAGGGCGGCAGCATCAGCCGCCGCCGCGCCATGTGCTCAGGCTCTTCCAGCAGCATCACCGAGCGCGGGCCGAGCACCGGCAGCAGCAGCGGGTTGGCGAGCGCCATGCCGAGCCTGCCGCCCGGCGCGGTGAGGACGCGTTTGACGTCCTCGGGGTCGCAGAGGAACACCCACTCGCCCGAGTGCAGGATGCGCAGCGTGAAGACGTCGCCATAGCGCTCCTGGCAGCGCTTCATGAACGGGTACGGCCGCCGGGCCCAGCCGATCGCCTGCAGGGCGCTCGGCATCCGCGGGCCGGGGGGCAGCGCTTCGCGCCCCCCGGCTCCCCGGACGGTTCTCCCCTTGCGCTTCACCTCTCCCTACCCCCTGAGGAAGCATCGAGGGCCGCGATCAGCTCGTCCTCCTCCCTGCAGGTCGCGGCGATCAGCAGCTGGAAGAGATCGGCGGCGAAGTCCGGCGGCAGCCTGGCCTCCTCGCCCCGCGCCAGGTAGCGCTCGCGCACGGCGACCACCCGGTGCGGCTGCATCATCGGGATGCCGTGCTCGCACTTGTAGCGGGCGATCTCGCGGCAGACCTCAAAGCGCTCGCCGAGCAGCCGGGCGATCTCGTCGTCGAGCCCGTCGAGGCGGCGCCGGTAGGGCTCGAGCCCGTCCTGGCTCATACCGGCGCCGCCACCTCGTCGAGCAGGCCGGCGGCGAAGGCATAGCTGCAGGCAGCCAGGGTGCCGAGCGCGTAGCCACCCTCCTGGACGACGCAGACGGGACGCTCCGAGGCGGCGATGAGGCGGCCGATCTTGGCGAAGATCGTCGGCGGGAAGCTCCAGCCGCCGTGCGGGTCCCCCTCGACCGTGTCGTAGCCGAGCGAGACGACGAGCGCCTCGCAGCTGAGGGCGAGCGACTCGATCGAGCTGGCCACCGCGCCCAGGTAGGTGGCAGCGTCCGGGCTGCCGCTGAACTCGACCACCCGTTCGCGCTCGCTGCTCGGCGTCACCGTCTGGGCGGCGACGTTGGTCACCGGCCAGGCGTGCAGCGAGTGGAGGCGGGCGCCGTCCATATTCGCCACGATCGCGGCCGTGCCGTTCGGGTAGTGCAGGTCCAGGTCGAGGATGCCGACGCTCTGGAAGCCGCCCTCCCGCAGGGTCAGCGCCGCCGCCGCGGCCGAGTTGAGATAGCAGTATCCGGCGAACCAGCCGGGGCCGGCGTGGTGGCCCGGCGGCCGGCAGAGCGCGTAGGAGAACCGGGCGCCATTGGCGACGCGCGCCGCCGCGCTGATCGCCGTCCGCACGCCCTCGTGCGCCGCGGCGACGAGGCCGGCGCAGACCGGTATGTCCGGCGGCAGGCCGGGCGCCGCGAGCTCCGGCATCACCACCGGCTCCTCGGAGCGGATCTCCCTCAGCGTCCGCAGGTAGTCGCGCTCGTGCAGCTCGGCGAGGGTCCGATCGACCTCCTCGGTCGGAGCATCGGCCGTGGCCGCGTGAACCCCGGCGTGGCAGACCAGGCCGTTGCGAACCTCGGCCATCCGCCGCCGGTCGTCCATGCCGGGCAGCTTGCGGCCGCCTTCGAGGATCCACGGGGCGCCGTCGCGGTGGCCGCCTCGCTGCTCGACCATCAGAAGCTCGGCTCCGCTCATGACAGCAGCCGCCGCATCCTCGGGCCGAGCGGGGTGAAGCCGTTATCGCGGTAGAAGCGCTCGGTGGCGGCGAGCTGGGCGAAGCCCTCCTGCGGCAGCCCGACCTCGAGCCGCGGCACGCCGACCTCGGTGGCCTGCCGCACCAGCGCCAGGATCAGCTCGCGCCCGACCGCCCTGCTGCGCCATTCCGGGTGGACCCAGAGATCCTGGATCGTGCCGTAGCGCCCCGGCACGTGGACCGCGTACTGCCAGCTGGCGGCCAGCATGCCGACCAGCGTCTCCCCGTCCTCGGCGACCAGCAGCGCACCTAGGTCCCCATCTTCGGCGAGCCCCCGCGCCGCCTCCTCCAGCGCCGCTTTAGAGGGCCGCTCGCCGCCCAGCTCGATCAGCAGCGCTTCCACGGCCGCCGCCACCGCTGGCGCATCGGCGGCGCTCGCCGCGCGGATGCGCACGCTGGCCGCCGCCCCGGAGCGGGTTGGCGCCTCGGGCACGGTCGGACTGCCGTCGCTCATAGCGCTCCGGCGGCCTCCGCCTGGGGCTCCAGCTCCACCGACCATGCCTCGGGCGAGGCGCTGCCGGTGATCGCCTCGGCGATCGTCGCCATCGGCGCCCGCGCCTTCAGCAGGATCTCGTCGAACTCGTCCTCGGGGTCGGACTGCATGACGATCGCCCCGCCGGCGCCGATCGTCGTCCGCCCCGGTCGCATCACGATCGTGCGGATGACGATGCTGAGGTCCATCGCGCCGTCCACCCCGAACCAGCCGATCGCCCCCGAGTAGACGCCGCGCGCCTCGTCCTCGAGGTCGTCGATGATCTCCATCGTGCGCTCCTTCGGGGCGCCGGTCATCGAGCCGCCGGGGAAGCAGGCCCGCGCGCATTCGGCCGCCGAGCGCTCCGCCTCCAGCGTGCCGGTCACGGTCGAGATCAGCTGGTGGACGGTCGCGTAGTCCTCGACGATCATCAGCTCGGGCACGCCGACGCTGCCCACCTCGCAGACCCGGCCGAGGTCGTTGCGCAGCAGGTCGACGATCATCAGGTGCTCGGCGTAGGTCTTCTCGTCTTCGGTCAGCTCGGCGCGCAGCGCCTCGTCACGCTCGAGATCGTCCGAGCGCGGGCTCGTGCCCTTGATCGGCCGCGCCTCGACGCGCCGCTCGCGGTCGACCGAGAGGAAGCGCTCCGGCGAGGAGCTGACCACTGCCATCTCGCCGAGCTTCAGGTAGGCGGCGAAGGGAGCGGGATTGCGGCGCCGCAGCAGCCGGTAGAGGTCGAAGGGATCGGGGCTGGCGTCGGTCGAGATCTGGTCGGTGAGGCAGACCTCGTAGGACTCGCCCGCGGCCAGTTCCGCCTGGCTGCGGACGATGTCGGCGAGGTACTGCTCGCGTCCCCGGCCGCAGCGGAAGCCGACGTGCGAGTCGCTCGGCCCCTCGGTTAGGGCCAGGGGCTGCACGGCCTCGGGCGGTGCGGCGATGATCTCCCGCACCGCCGCCTCGGCCTCGTCGAGCCAGGACTCGGCCTCCGCCTCGTCGCCGCGGCAGAGCACGGCCACGTGCGTCCGTCTACGCACGTGGTCGACGGCGACGAGGCGGTTGGCGAGCATCATCACTGCATCCGGCATGTCCGACCGGTGCGCGTTTGGCGAGCCGCAGTCCGCCTTCAGCTCGTAGCCGAGATAGCCGACAAAGCCGCCCATCAGTCCGGGCGGCAGGTCGGCGGGTGGTGGCTCGATCGCGTGCCCCGCGAGCTCGCGGTCGAGCAAGTCGAAGATCGAGGAGCGCTCCGTGGTCGCGGCGGCGCCGCCATGGCGGATCGCCGTGCCGGACTCGACGTCGTACTCCAGTATGCAGCGGTTGGGACCGGCGCTGGTGCCGAGGAACGAGCGCTGGGCGAGCCGCGTCGGCGCGTCGGCGCTGTCGAGCCAGAAGGCGTGGTCGGCGTCGCCGAAGAGGCGTTCGAAGAGCGGCTCGGTCGAGGGCTCGCCGGGGATCGTCCGCAGCCGCAGCTCGCTCTCGCCGCTGGCGGCCCGGGTGCGCTGGCGGCGGCTGCGCGGTTGCGCCTGCAGCGGTCGTTTGGCGCCGCGCCAGCGCGGCGAGCGCAGCCGGCGGGCGAGGTCGTAGAAGTTCTCGACCAGGCGCGCCCCATGCTCGGTAGCCACCGACTCGGGGTGGAACTGGACGCCCCACATCGGCCGGCGGCGGTGTTCGATCCCCATCACGACGCCGTCGTCCGCCCAGGCGGTGACGTGGCCGTCCGGCCCCATGTCGGTGATCGCCAGCGAGTGGTAGCGGACCACCGGGAAGTCCTGCGGGATGCCGGCGAAGATCCCGTCGTCCTCGTGGTGGATGCGGCTGAGCCGGCCGTGCATCGCCTCCGGCGCGCTGCTCACCTTGCCGTTGAGCAGGTGCCCCAGCCCCTGGTGGCCGAGGCAGATGCCGAGCACCGGGATCTCGCTGTAGCGGAGGATGTCGTTGCAGACGCAGAAGTCGTGCCAGCGCTCCGGGCTGCCGGGGCCGGGGGAGAGGACGATCGCGTCGAAGTCCCAGCGCGAGAGCGCCCGCCAGGAAACCGCGTCGTTGTCGACGACGATCGGCTCTTCGCCGGTCACGCCCGCCAGCAGGTGGAAGACGTTGTAGGTGTAGGAGTCGTGGTTGTCGACCAGCAGCGTCCTCATGCCGCAGCCGCCTCCAGTCCCAGGCCCCGCGCCGTCTTGTCGAGGGTCGAGTTGACGACCCGCCGCACGTGCGCGGGCCGCTCCGCTTCGAGCTGCCAGCGGGCGAGGTGGGAGGCGTAGCGGGCCAGCGGCGCGACCTGGAGGCTCTCGGTCACGCGCCCCAGCAGGCGCCCGTAGGTCTCGGCCTGCACGACCGCGAAGCGATAGTCGGGGTCGAGCTCGGGACTCTCCGCCGCCGCCGCCGTGCCGTTCTCGCTGCGGGAGCGCGCCCGCGCCAGGTCCCAGCCGAGCGCCTTGTCGTCGGCCAGCAGCTTCTCCGGCTCGAAGTCGACCCGCTTGGTCGCCGAGTGCAGCAGGAAGTAGCCGAGCGCGACCTGCGAGGCGACGCGGTCCGGAGAGGGGTGGCCGCGCCGGATCGCGGCACGCCGCGGATCGCCCTCGAGCTGCTCGTCGATCCACTCGACCAGGTGGTCGATCAGCAGCGCGTCCTTCTTGCTCGAGGCGATCTTCTCGCGCTCGCGCGCCACCATGCCGTGAAAGATGTCGTGGTAGGGATGGAAGCCGTTGCCGCTCTCGGTGTGGACCAGCTCGGCCATCAATTGCCGGCGGCATGTCACGTGGGCGTACCACTCCTGGCCGCAGACCTGGACCGAGGTGGTGCCGTCGAGGCCGGTGTCGGCGAGCCAGTAGGCGAGGGCCCGCATGTGCTGGGTCGGCACGCCGTCGGAGCGGACCAGCGGCATTTCCTCCAGCTCCTCGCGGTCGGTCATGTAGATCACCGTGCCGTCGGCCCGCTTCTCCAGCGTCCCCTCCTGCAGCCCCAGCTCGGCCAGCTCGACCACCTCCGGCAGGAAGTCGGACTCGAAGAAGACGCGGTCGAAGTAGATGCCGAGCCGGGCCAGGGTCTTGCGCTGGCCGGAGATCACCCAGGCACGCGTCTGCGACCAAAGCTCGAGCGCGGTCTGGTCGCCGTTCAGCACCCGCTGCAGGAGCTCGTCGGCGCTGTCGTCCTGGACGTCGACCTCGCGGGTCAGCGAGTCGGCGGGGTGATCGGAGGCGAGCCCCAGCGAGGCGCCGTTCCTGACGTAGTCGGCGTAGCAGTAGCCGACGAAGTGATCGCTCTTGATGCCGTTTTCGGAGCCCTGCGGGTACTTGCCGCTGCGCACGACGCCGGCCATCGCCTCGCCCATGCTGCGGCCGATGTCGCAGATGATGCTGCGGCGCTCGACCTCGCCCCCCGCCTCGGTCAGGGCGTTGCCGAGCGCATTGCCGAGGGCCAGGTTGCGCAGGTGGCCGATGTGCAGCGCCTTGGTCGAGTTGGCGTCCCAGAAGTTGAGCGCGAAGCGCCTCCCGGCGGCGACGTCGCCGCAGCCGGCGACCGCCTCCTCGCCCTGCTCGAGCGCCGCACCGCGCCTCGCCACCCAGTCGTCGTCGAGGCGCAGCCAGACCTGCCGATCGCCCCGCTCCACCGCGGCGACCCAGGGCAGCCCCTCGATCTCCCCCAGGGCGGCGAGCGAGGCGCTGTCCTCGCGCCAGCCCTCGACCCGGGGGACGACCATTAGGTCGAAGCGGTCGTGGGGCCTGTAGGGGGCGCGCAGGGTCCAGTACTGCTGGGCTACATTCCCGCCTCCCGCTTCGTCGAAGTAGTCGAAGAGATTGATGTCCATAGTCCCAGCGCAACCCAGCGCCGATGCACCAGCCGGGGCTCGAACCCGGATCCTCGGCTTACAAACCCGATCCTCTAACCGATTGAGGTACTGGTGCGTATTTTTTTATCGAATAGCTAGGTAACTATTCAATAATTTTGGAGTGTAACAATGGAAAGCATGGCGTGTCCAGCCGGGCAGCGGATCGATCCCGGGAGGGGCGAAAAAAGGGCCGCTGCGCAGGGTTAAACGGCTTCGAAGAGAGGATCGTCGGAGTGGGGGCCCGACGCCTCGGCGTAGCGGATGCAGCCGGAGCGGCACAGAGCCCGGCAGTGGTAGGCCACCTCAGCAAAGGGAGCGCCCGCGGACTCGGCCAGCTGGGAGCGCCTTGTCGGCTCTGCCTTGAGCAGCTCGAGGATCCGCGCCCTGGTGGGGTGCCAGAGTGCTCTCATCTCCTTGGTTGGCACTGGTTCTCCTCTAACACTGAATGGGATTGATCGACTTGGTCGATCGGGCATCTTTGCTTAATCGCGACAACTTTGCAGGTCAAAGTAGTCATTTGTCGCTTGCGAGCGCCTTTCTTCCCGCACTTTCGGGAGAATTGCTGGCATGTTGACCGTCGCAGTCACCGGCCCCACCGGCGAGATCGGCAAGTCGTTCATCTCGGCTCTGGAGCGGATTCCGGAGGTCGAGCGGGTGATCGGCATGGCCCGCCGCCCCTTCGACCTGGGTGCGGAGGGCTGGGAGAAGACCGAATACCGCCGCGGCGACATCCTCGATCGCGAGGCGGTCGACGGCCTCGTCGAGGACGCCGACGTCGTCGTCCACCTCGCCTTCGTCATCGTCGCCGGCCGGGGCGAGAGCCGTGAGATCAACCTGGCCGGCTCGCGCAACGTCTTCGAGGCGGCCGCCGCGGCTGGCGCGAAGCGGCTCGTCTACACCTCCTCGGTGGCCGCCTACGGCTTTCACCGCTCGCTGCCGTCGCTGCTGACAGAGGACGAGCCGGTGCGCGGCACGGCCCGCCATCCGTACTCCGCCGACAAGGCGGAGGTCGAGTCGGAGCTGCGCAGGGCGCTGGACGGCTCCCCCACTGGGGCCTACGTCTTCCGTCCCTGCATCGTCGCCGGGCCGAGGGCGCCGCTGCTGCTCGAGATGGTGCCGCTGCTGAGCATCGGCCAGAAGCTGCCGGGGCCGGTGCGCTGGGCGCTCGGCAAGGCGCCCTCTCTGCGGCCCGTCCTGCCCGACCCGGGCGTGCCCTTTCAGCTCGTTCACCACGACGACGTCGCCGCCGCCCTCTGCGCGGCGGTGATCGGCCACGGCGAGCCGGGCGTCTACAACCTCGCCGGCCCCGGCCAGCTCACCGTCTCGGACCTCGCCGACGAGCTGGGCTGGCACTCGGTGCCGGCGCCGCAACTGGCCGTGGGCGTGGCCGCCGAGGCGGTGGCGCCGTTCCTGCCCTTCCTGCCGCCGGAGGCCGCCTGGATAGAGACCGTCCGCAGGCCGGTGCTGATGGACACCTCGAGAGCACGGCGCAAGCTGCACTGGATGCCCCACCACGACGCCCGCGAGACCCTGCGCGAGACGATCGCCGCCGTGCGGGCCGGATAGCGCCGAGGCAGTCGAGCCCGCTGCCTAAACTTGACGCATGCCCTCTGAAGGCGATTCCACCTTCACCCTCTACAGGCGTGGGATCGAGCTGCTCGAGGAGGCCGACTTCGAGCAGGCGACCGAGCCGCTCGAGGCGGCGGCGCGCCGGGCGCCCGAGAAGACCTCGGTGCGCGAGGCGCTGGGTCGCGCCTACTTCCGCTGCGGTCGCTTCGCCGCCGCGGCGGCGGAGTTCGAGGCCGTGGTCGACACGCACCAGGTCAACGATTTCGCCCACTTCTGCCTCGGCCGTGCCCTCTCGAAGACCGGCGAGACCGAGCGTGCCCGCCATCACCTGGCGCTGGCCGCGAACCTGCGCCCCGACCGCCGCGACTACCGCTTCTACCGCGAGCTGCTGGGGACCTAGCTAGAGGCCGGCGGTGAGGCTGCCGACGTTGCGGCTGCTGAAGTAGGGACCGAAGGTGTGGTGGAAGTCACGCCCTTTGCCGTAGCTCGTCAGGCCGTCGATCGTCGTCCCGCCTTCGATCAGCCAGCCGCCGCCGCTGGCCCCCGGAACCCAGTGGCAGCCGACCGCGAGCGTCGGCGGACCGGGGATCCGGTAGGTGATGATGTCGTCGCCGACGTAGGGAGAGCTGCAGCTCTGCATCCAGCGTGAGCTGCCGGGGTAGCCGAAGGTCTCGAATTCCTGGTGGCGGCTGAGGTCGAGGCCGATCTTGGCGCCGCCACCCACCGCGTCGGCGACGTTGACCCCTTCCGCGTTGGGGGCGGTGACGAGGGCGCCGACGTCGAAGTTGGGGTTGCCGAAGTCGACCCACTGCTTCGGCGCGAAGACCGATTTGCGGTAGGCGATGAAGGCGCCGAAGGGAGCGGTGCCGCCGCTGTAGGCGGGTACGAACTCGAGGAAGCTCGACCAGACGGTGTGGCCGTTGGGCGGCTCTGGCCCGGTGTTGATGCAGTGGCCGGCGGTGAGGACGAGCTGGCGGCTGGGGCTGTCGATCGCGGTCGCCGAGCAGAAGCCGCGGCTCTTGCCTTGGCGGACGAAGAGGCGGCCGTTGACGGCGTTGGGCAGGATGGTCGGTTCGGTGACGTGGGCGAAGCTGGCGAGCGCGGTCAGCGGAGGGGAGCCCGCCTCGTCGAGGGGCGGCGTCGTCAACATCCGAGCCGGCGTCCAGTAACGGGCGATCCGCGCCGCTTCCCCTTCGCTCGCCGCCACGGCGGGGTGGAGACGGGTCGAGGCAAGCGCGCCGGCGGGGGCCAGGAGCATCATCACCAGCAGGCAGGCAGGCACAGCGAACGCGCCCACGGCGCGAGGCCAAGCGCTCTGCGGGCCCACTCGCATCCCGATGAGCATACCGGCCCTCCCGCCCCACCGGTCAGCGTTTGTATGTGCGGAAGCGGGAGGGCGCGGTGGAGTCAGCTCACCAGCGGGATCACGCAGCGGTAGGCGTGGATGGTGGTGGAGAGCATGTAGTCGATTTTGCTCGCAGCGGAAACAATGACCACGCCGTAGGCATTGAGACCTGACACATTCGTAATGTCACCCGTCCACTCGCTCCCTCCGTCCAGATTCACCCCCGGCACTTCGGCGAAAGCCGCCAGTTGCAGCGCCTCCGGCAGGGCGCCGCCGCGGGCCGCGCATTTGCGCGCCGCGGTCGGCGCGTCGACCGCGATGCTCGCCGAGCTCTCCCAGCAGGCGCCGGCGAAGGGCTGCGTGCCGGGCAGGCAGCCGACGCTGTGGCCGTTGACCGTCCTCGCGTCGATCGCGTTGACGGCGTTGAGCGCGGTCTGCGCGTCGACCGCGCTCTGCGCGGTGTCGGCGGTGTCGGCATGGGTGGCGTTCGGCACCTGGCCCAGGGTCAGCTCGTTGATGTCGGCGCCGGTAAGCGGCCCGCTGGGGGCGGCGGTGGCGTCGAGGACGCCCGGCTTCAAGCGGTTGGCGGCGATCGAGCGCGGCTTCAGCCGGTTACCCGGGATCGACTTCGCCCTGATCGCCCTGCCGTCGATCTTCGCCTTCTTGGCGGCGTAGACGCTGCCGCCCAGCGCAACGAAGAGCGCGATCGTCGCAACTACCAGTGCCGGCGAGCCCCGCCAGATTCCCTGCCTCATGTGCCCTCCATAAACGTGCCGGTTTTCAGATGCAGGCGACCTTATGCCGGCTCGACCCCGCCGTCCCAACAGTTGGACGAAAGTTCAGCGAGGATCGGCCGGATAGACTCGCCGCGTACATACGGCCGGTGGTCAAGGGAAGTCCGGTGCGAAACCGGTGCGGTCCCGCCACTGTGACCGGGCGAAGGACGCCGCTGAAGCATTGCTGCTTCGACCACTGGGGGTGACACAGAGCCCCCGGGAAGGTGCGGCCGACGATTCCCGGAAGCCAGGAGACCTGTCCGCCGGCCAGCCATGACAACCCTCGAGGAAAGGGTGGCTTAAATGCCAAGATTCATTCCATTCCGGCTGGCCGTCGTGAGCGCGCTGGCTCTCATCCTGCTGCTCTCGACCGCCGCTCTCGCGGTGGCGAAGGGCCCCGCGGCCGACCTCCGTGTCGTCGGCGGAGGCGGCAAGGTGCTGACCGAAGACAGGTTCGGAGTCGTGCCCGTGTCGATCAAGACCAGCCGGCAGGCGACGTGCTTCGGCGCCGGCACCGCCGGCAGCGGCAAGACGGTCGCCGTCAAGACCCCGACCGCGCTCAGCATGCTGGTCCAGGCCTCCAAGTTCACCGCGGCGCTGAAGCCGGTCCAGCTCACGGACGCCTTCTCCTTCGGCCTCGGCCTGTGCGGGGTGGGCGGCTTCGAGACGACCAAGACGCTCTCCTGGTACCTGAAGCTGAACCACGTCAATCCCGAACTGGGCGGCGACGCGGTCAAGGTCCATGCCGGGGACGAAGTGCTCTGGGCGCTCGCCTCATTTCCCTATCCCGACGAGCTGTCTCTGACCGCGCCGCGCGTGGTGGCCGCCGGCAAGCCGTTCGGGGTTCGGGTAGTCGCCTACGACGACAAGGGCAGGAAGCGGCCCGTCGGCGGGGCGACGGTGACCGGAGCGAGCTCGCCGACCGGCAGCGACGGCCGCACCACCGTCACCCTGAGCAAGCCGCGGCGCCTGGTCGCCCGCCATGGCGGGGACATCCCCTCCAACGGGGAGCTCGTCTGCGCCGGCCGGAACGGGGCGGCCTGCTAACGGCGGCGGCGTCGAGCCCGTGAGCCGGTACCGCCGTGCGGCCGCGCTGGCGCTGCTCCTTGCGGCGCTCGCGGCCGCCGGCTGCGGCCTCGGCCCGGGCTCCGGGGTCGGCAGCGTTTCACTGACCGTGAGCCGCGACTACGGTGCGGAGAGGCTGGAGGCGCCGCTGAGCGAAGAGGCGGCGGAATCGGACACCGTGATGCGGGTGCTCGACCGCAACGCCGATATCTCGACTCGCTATGGCGGCGGCTTCGTCCAGTCGATCGACGGGCTCTCCGCGGCGACGCACGGGGGCGATCGCTTCGACTGGTTCTTCTACGTGAACGGGGTCGAGTCGCCGGTCGGCGCCGCTGACTTCTCCCTGCACGGCGGCGAGGCGATCTGGTGGGATTACCGCGACTGGTCCGCCGCCTCGCGGGTGCCGGCCGTGGTCGGCTCGTGGCCGGAGCCGTTCGTCCACGGCTACGAGGGCGAGGCCCACCGGGTGGAGGTCGTCTGCGAGGGAGGTGGGATGGCGTGCGGCCTGGTGCGGAGCCGGCTGAAGGCGGCTGGCGCGAGTCCCGCGACGGGCCGCTCCGGTGAGATCAGGGTCCTTGTCGGCCCCTGGGCGCGGCTGCGCCGCGACCCGAGCGCGGCGCAGCTGCAGGGGGGGCCGCAGGTCAGCGGGGTCTTCGGCGAGTTCGTCCGCCTGGGCGGCGGCTACCGGCTGCGGGGCCTCGACGAAGGCGGTGAGCCGAGCCATGACTTCGGTCCCGAGGCCGGCCTGGTCGCGGCGACCCGGCGCTACGAAGCTCCACCGGTCTGGCTGGTCACGGGCGCCACCGCGGCGGCGGTGCGGGCGGCGGCCGGCCTGCTCGACGCCGCGGACCTGCGCGACCATTACGCGGTCGCGACGGAGGCCGGCCGGGAGACGCCGCTGCCGGTGCGACGGCCATGAGATCGCCCTTCTCCTACACGCCGCGGACGGGGCCGCTGCAGGCGGCCTCTCCCCCCGCCGCCGTCGCCTACCTCGGTGCCATGGTTGCCGTCGCCTTCCTCTACTCGAGTCCCCTGGTCCTGGCGGCGGTGGGGATTGCCGCCGTCCTGGCCGGCCGCACGGCGGGCGCCGGAGGCGCCGTGCGGGCCGCACTGCGGATGGGCCTGACCCTCGCCCTGCTGATCGTCATCGTCAACGCCCTCGTCGTCGACCGTGGCGAGACGGTTCTGCTGCGCATCGGCCAGCTGCCGCTGCTCGGCCGGGTCGACGTCACCGCCGAGGCGCTGGCGGCGGGAGCGGTGATCGGCCTGCGGGCACTTGCCGCGATGGTCGCCTTCGCCGTCTATTCCGCCTGCGTCGACCCGGACCGCGTGTTGCGTGCGCTGCGGCCCTTTGCCGGGCGCTCCGCCCTGACCGCCACGCTGATCTCCCGGCTGGTCCCGGTCGCCGCCGCCGATGCCGCCCGCCTCCGCGACGCCGGCCGCCTGCGGGGACCGGCCGCCGCGCCGCTGGGGCGCGCCGCTCTGGCTCGGCGCCTGATGGCCGGCTCGCTCGACCGGGCCGTCGACGTCGCCTCGACGCTCGAGCTGCGGGGCTACGGCCTGGAGCCGCCACGCCGCCGCCGCTCCGTGGCGGCTCTTGGGGCCATAAGCGTGCCCAGATCGTTCGGTTACCGGCCGTCCGCCAAGCCGCGGTCGCGCTACGACCGGCGCTTCTACGCGACCGGCGTGATCCTGCTCGCCGCGGCGATCGCCGGCAAGCTCCTCGGCGCCGACTCCTTCCAGGCCTATCCGACGATCGAGCTCGGGATCGAGCCCGCGACCGTCGCCCTCTCGGGCGTCGTGGCGCTGGCCGGCCTCGCTCCGAGGCGGGGGTCTTTCGGGGGCGGCAAGAGCGGGAGATGCGATGCCTGAGGCCGCAACCCCGCTGCGCACCGAACCGGTCTTGGCGATCGAGAGCCTCAGCTACGCCTATCCCAGGGCCGGGCGCGGGGCGCAGGCCACGTCGATGAGCTCCACTGAGGGGTCAGGCGCAAGGCCCGTGCTGCGCGACGTGTCGATGCAGCTCGCCGCCGGAGAGTTCGCGCTGCTGGCGGGCCGCTCGGCCTGCGGCAAGACGACCCTGCTGCGGGCAGCCTGCGGCCTGGTCCCGCACTTCCACGGCGGCGAAATCGAGGGCAGCGTGCGCGTCGCGGGCCTCGACGCCATGGCCGGCGGCCCCGGCCGGCTGGCCGCCGCGGTCGGCTACGTGGCCCAGGACCCCGAGACGCAGATCGTCTCGACCACGGTTGCAGCCGAGATAGAGCTGCCGCTGGAGATGAGAAGTGAGCCAGCGGCATCTCGTGCCAGAGCCGTCGAGGAGGTGGCGCTTGCCCTGGCAATACCTCATCTCCTCAGCCGCACCGTAGACACGCTTTCCGGAGGAGAGCTTCAACGCGTCGCGCTGGCGGCAGCTCTCGTAACCCGCCCAAAGCTCGTCCTCCTGGACGAGCCGACCTCGCAGCTCGATCCCGTCGCCGGCGACGAGCTGATCTGGCTCCTGCGGCGACTGAACGAAGAGTGGGGGGTCACCATCCTGCTCGCCGAGCATCGCCTGGAGCGCTGCCTGGCGGCTGCCGACCGAGTCATCGCCATGACCTCTGGCTCCATCGCCTTCGACGGCTCCCCGAGGGACTTCCTGGCCTGGGCCCAGGACGCCGACACCGCCCTCGAGACCCCCGCCGCGCGCCTCTTCTCCCTGGCTGGAATCGATCCCCTACCGGTTGGCGTCCGTGACGCGCGCCAAATCCTCGCCACCAGGGAAGCCGACCTCGGGCGGGTGGCGTGGGGTGGGGGGGTGCCGGGGAGCGC